>Ga0075163_10001123_pt1 | contig 35682 bp, 31 predicted proteins | sample JI1023141ADNA_FD_71478 | JGI IMG/M metagenome (GOLD analysis project Ga0075163, IMG submission 71478) | Wastewater effluent complex algal communities from Wisconsin, to seasonally profile nutrient transformation and Carbon sequestration -... | ecosystem: Engineered > WWTP > Effluent > Algae...
CGACACACGGTATAGATCGGTGAGAACAAAATGTTCTCCCAAATCGAATAGGGGCGTCGAGTGGCCAAATAAATCAGATACCCAACCCACAAGACCAATAGCGATCCAAACCAAAGATAAGCAAATTGTTCCGGCGATAGCGACATCGACTACAATCCTTCCGAGGCTAACGACGCAACTAAGCTCACTTCACTTCAACCAAAACGCTGGGTTGATTACCGCTATCGAACTTAAACACTTTCGCAGCTCGCGGATCGGTCACAATCCATTCGTTTCCCATCAGACTAATGCCAACGGGATTGATGAGCGGCTCGCCTTGAAACACTTTTTGTGGAGCTTGTCCTCCGGCAACTTTCCAAATCGCTTTACCATATCCATCAGTCACAAACGCTTCTCCAGCGTTATTGACTACAACCTGATGTGGAAAATCAAACTGCCTCGTTGATACGATCACTTCGGTCTTGGCATCGGGCGACACTTTGACCAATTGCTCATTATCTTGCGTAATCACCCAGAGGTTGCCTGCCGAATCCAAACACAATCCGCGTGGATTAAGCTTCACAAATAACTCGGGTGTGTTGGAATTCGGGGCGATCTTCAGAACCGTACGAGTTTCCAGATCGGCCACGTACATCGTTCCATCTGCTGCGATCGCGATATCCATGGGGATACCAATTTTCCCACCGGTTATCGCCTCAGGCTTACCTTCTGCATTGATCCGATATAGATCTCGAGTTGCGCTATCTCCGACAATCAACACACCATCGGCCGTAAGCGCCAAACAACGAGGCGCGTTGAGAGGCTCGCGAAACTTTTTCGAGCCTTGCACAAATACCGATAATCCGTCACCCGTTTTGCGCCACACTCCAGGCAGATTTCGATCCACTATAAACAGAGTGCCATCTGCACTGGCGACCGAATCCAAAGGATAGGTGGCTGCCGGGCCTGCCTTTAGAGCAGCAGGCTCTTGACCGATTGCCGTTGCAGTCTGCGCCGCGCCCCCAACTGTGGCGATCACGTACAATTGTACGTGACACAGAATCCGGCGGAAGCTCTCAAAAGTGTTGCAGTTCAACATATAGATGAATTCAATGGGAGGATTGGCAGGAATAGGAAATCGAGCCAACCGATTGCGGCTCGATTCGCCTATCAGTTTAACCGCTACCGATTTAAGGAACTAGACCGGAATCCCTTGGGCTCCCAGTCGCACAGGGCCCGCCGATCGGTGTTTCTCGCTAGTTGTTCGCTAGTTTTTCGCCAATTCACGCACCACTCGCAAGTTCATCACATCCAAGTCTTCGCCGGTCTCTTCGTCGTTTCCTTTCGGCGTTTCCAAATACATCGGAATGGCTCGCAACGACTTATTCTTCAGCCAGCGTTTGAATCCTTCCGGGCCAATTGTTCCTTGCCCGATATGCTCATGTCGATCGACTCGGCTGCCGCACCCTTTTTTGCTGTCGTTCAAATGCAGAGCAGCGACGCGTTCGATCCCAAACTGATCGTCGATGTCTGCGAGCAGTTTCTTTAGTCCCGCCGCCTCCGCTAAATCGTAACCGGCGGCCATCGCATGACAGCTGTCAATGCATACCCCAATCCGTTCTGTCTGTTTGACCGCTGCCAAAATCGTTCCCAACTCGGACAGATCAGCTCCCAGATTGCTCCCTTGCCCCGCTGTGTTCTCTAGGAGTAGCTTCACCTTAAAACCAGTGGTCGCAGCCAGAACTTCTTTTATGGCGGCAATAATCCGTTGCACACCTTCTTCCGCCGAGCTCGTGGTGAAGGAGCCGGGATGGACCACAACACCGTCAAGCTGTAACTGTTCAGCGCGATGCAACTCATCGATCATGGCGGCAATCGATTTTTTCCAAAGATCATCGCTCGGAGCGGCCATGTTGATCAGATAAGAAGCATGAGCGATAGGGCGAACAATCCCTGTCTCCTTCATCTGCTGAGCGAAGTGACTAATGTCTTCGCTTTGGAGATCCTTGGCGCTCCACTGGTTGTTGTTCTTGGTAAAGACTTGGACACAGTCGCAACCAACTTCCTTAGCCCGTTCTACTCCCCGCCACACACCACCTTGGGTCGACATGTGAGCGCCTACAATCAAAGCCATCAATGCACCTCCAGTGCGCGTGCGACCTAATCTCGCTACAGATCCGAAACAAACGCGAATATTACGAACAGTAAGTAAGAACCAAAACAGAGCACCGACACAAGCACTTGAATCATGCCAAGGTAGTATCCAACTTGGATCGTCGTGAGCGTACGAGGATCAAGTCGACCCTGTCGGGCTGCGGCAAGATCTTGGGCGCCAAAGACCCATGCCAAGATTCCCATGATTGTGCCAAAAGGACCGCAACCAAACATCAACACCCAAGCCAAAATCCCCAACACCAAGATTAACCCCGAGCGATCTTGCTGAGAGTATGGGTAGTTGTATTGAGGTATTGGATTTTGAGAGGTGCCTGGAACGGTGTCAGAAAAAGGATTGGCGGTTGACGCATAGAGATCGGTGCTCGAAGCAACTTGCCAAGCTCCATTTTCGCCTTTGCGAATCCTGAAACCTGGTCCAACTCGACCTTGATTCTTCCACGCAACTAGAGTTCGCCAATCGACAGGTCCATAGACGCTCCCTCCTGGCGCTTCGAGGTAATACATATCCGCTTGGGAGGAACTTGATGCGTCCGACTTCCCAGCTGAACTTCCGAAGCTGGAAGATTGACTCGGAAGGGCACCGAACATATCGGTTGGGCCGGATGTGTTTGAACTTGGCAGTGGCGGCGTCGGCTCTTTGTTTTCGACTCCCAGTCCATCGAACAGGCCGCCCCCACTGTTGCTGCTGGAAGCCGCAGGTGGTGTGGGAGTCAGCGGCCCGAAAAGCGAATCCGCTGATGCTGGACTGGATGGAGTTGCTGACGGTGGATCAAAAACCGAACCACCGAAGCCCGACGACGGGGGATTAACGGCGCCACCTGGAACAGGTTGCACGGTTGTGCAACTCGGACAACGGGCTTGCTTACCTGCATGCTCATCGGCGACTGATAATGTCTGCCCACAACTCTTGCAGGGAAATTGAATCGCCATCGAGTATCAGCCTTGTTCGAGGTGGAATTCAGCAGATCAGTGCTGTTAGCCGGCGTTTGCGGCAGCGTGTTTTTCTGGGTTTAAGTATATAAAACTCTTCCCCAATCTTCCGCCATAATTCCCGGCAGAAATTCGAACAAGATTAGGCGTTGGTAATGCGGCTTCGATCGCAGCTTGGGTCGCATGATAGATCGAATTCAAATCGCGCCCATTGATGATGATCTCTTGAATGCTCACGACACCGTCGGGAACTCTCGATTTTTCGCCAAGCTTTTCTTTCAGGGTTGGGCAATATTCGGCGAAGGTACTCGCGATCAAAAATTTGTAGCTGCTACCCGCTTTTGAGGCGCTGGCGGCGACACCACCAGGAAACGTGGTGATTGTGTCAGGACATTGATCGACGGCCAAAGCAGCACGCTCGGCCGCTTCTAAGGCGGCCTCTTCCGTCGCCCCCAAAAACCACAAATTGCCTCCCATCACCCCATCTTGGAAACCGAATCTTCGCGATAGAAAAAACTCGCCACCCAAGGTTGGAATGACCCAGCCTGGAACACCATAACGAACTTCGCGAGTCTGATGGCCGTCACCAAAAAACGCGATCTTGCGTCCCAGTTTGTAATACGGATCGGTATCCAAACGATTGAAGAGACGCGTGGTGGGGCAAGTCAAAACGTTTTGACTGAGTCGAGCCAACAAAACTTTTTCTAGATGCTCGACGCGGTCTTTGCGAAATCGCGGAACATGAAACTGAACCACAGCGCCAATGCGTCCATCCGGAGTTTCTTGCCCCGGCGAAACACCGTCGAAAATCTGCGACACCCCAGCCTCGCAATCGCACAAGATCGTACTGCTGGCATGACCGGTCACCGCATGGCAACAATGATCGAGCCACTTGCGGTCGCGAGCTGTGATCAATACTTCGGCATAGATACTGCGAAAACCTTCAGCGTATGTATCGTCAACCAAGCGACGGCGAAGTTCAGTGCGATCGTTCATCGGAGTCCTTTCAAGCGAATCAGCGACAGGAGGGTAGGGGAGTGAGAGGAGAATTGAATATGTTTAGCTGGCCGCAGGGCGTCCTTTGCCAACATATACCGCATCTTCGGTCACTACCTTGTCCATGTAGATGTCATGGTGCTCACATGGAATCTCGTCGAACAACTGGCATTCGAAAGAGAGAGCAACCAGCGGCGCGTCCAATCGCGCGTGCTGAAGCAGTTTGTCATAATAACCTTTGCCATGGCCCGTTCGTCCGCCGTTACGATCGAAAGCCACACCAGGCACCATGACCAAATCGAGATCTTCAGGTTGAAGGTGCTTTTCCTTGACGGTTCGCAATTCTTTGCGTGGTTCCAAAATGCGATACATCCCGAGTTCCAACTCGTCCATGTTTTCTAAGTGAAACAATTCGAGTTCACCGTCGAGACAATAAGGGACGACAATTCGCTTGCCACTAGCTAGGGCAGCTGGAAGAGCTTGTCGCGTGCGGACTTCGTCGCGAACGTCGACATAGAACATCACCGTCTTGGCGGCAGCGTAGTCAGGTAGTTGCATGAACCGATCGACAATGCGGGTACTTACCTCATCTTTATTGGCCTGATTGCGTCGATTCTCGTGGGCTTGTTGCCGAATCGCCTGTTTTCGTTCGCTCAGAGAGGGAGAAGTCGTGTCGCTCATCGAAACGTTCACTCGCGCCTTAGGGTGAAAAAAATGGGAGGCGTTTACACATGAGACGCCCCGCAGAATTTGCTAAATATCAAAGATCAAAGCCAGCTCACAAACTTCCAGTCCACACAAAAACACTCGTCACAAGCGATCATTGCCGCGAAGTTAAGAGCGAGCAGTTGGGTTGGAAAATAAATCTGGGAGCAGGTTTCATGGCCGTCGCCAAGTCGTACCCGAAACGAGGCTTAACCCCATTTTAGACGGGTTGCCTAGTGCCGAAGTGGTGACGCCACGCGAAGTCACCATGGTAGCAATCCGCGCTGAATCTTCCAGTAGTTTTATGGTGAACGGAGGAATTCTCGCTCTTCGTTTGCCCCGGCCGCCGCAGGCTCGGCCGCGTTGGCCTGGCCGCTGCCACAAAGGCCCGACTACGCGCCGGGCACTGTCCGAGGTGTACCCGGAGCCGGTCACAGCGTGTAGTCCATCTGCCACGTCGCGTCCAACGCAGCCTAGCCTGCGGCGTACGGGTTAAACGAGGATCCTCTACTCACTCCTTACTACTCTCTCCTCTCTCGCGCAGCGCCGCGTACGGGTTAAACGAGTCATAATCCAAGAGGGTCTTGAACCGGGGGTGGAGCCCAATTATTCTCAATAGATAGTATGCGTCGATGTATCCCATTCTGCGTTTCAGGTTTGCGAAAAGAGCCGGCATATGATTATTTGGCCCATCCTGTGGCTTACAGCAATTTTCGCCATGATTGTCTCGATTATTGCCGTTTCTATGGCAGAAGCGAAAGCTCGTCGACGAGCTGCCGAAGTGGTGCGGCAACAACAGGCCGCTATGCAACAATCGCAGATGGAAGCCTCGGGTTCCATGTCAAGCGATGACGGCATGGGTGGCGATATGGGCTTCGGCAGTTCGCAAGGCAGCTTCGATGTCTTCGAAGGCCTCAAATAGCCCCTTCTGTAAACAGGCTCTGTCCCCTATACTTCTCTCTCGGTGTGAGCTAATCACTTTGCGCCGGTGAATGCTTCGTTTACGAGGTATTTCTGGGCTTAGAGTCAAAGTGCGGGCACTCCTCCGAAAGTAACCTTGATCCTACTCGATGTTGCTGCGCGGATGGAACGTCCCGGCTTCCATGTGATCGCACGTTGTGGCAACTAAATGTCGGCAGCGACCAACTTCAATCACTGAAGGTTCGCGACCGAGGGGCAGGCATCTAAGATCCATTACGGATACGAGGTTAGGTGAAGGTGGAATCGCGAGCAAAATTAGCATTGGAAAACGGCGTCGTTTTCGAAGGCATCTCAATCGGAGCCAGCGGTGAAGTCGATGGCGAAGTGGTATTCAACACTTCGATGACTGGCTATCAAGAAATTCTTACCGATCCTAGTTATCGCGGACAAATCGTCACGATGACCTATCCGGAAATCGGCAACTATGGTGTGAATACCGAGGACTTGGAAAGCACCAAACCGCAAGTCGCTGGCTTCATTGTTCGAGAAGAAAGTCGCATTCACAGCAACTTCCGCGCTCAAGGAACCATGCGAGATTATTTCATCAAGCATGGCGTTGTAGCGATTGCCGAAATCGATACCCGCTCACTCGTTCGCCAGATTCGAAACGTCGGTGCACTTAAGGGCATCCTCTCAACCACCGACATGGACAACGCCAGCTTAATCGCGAAAGCGAAAGCGAGCCCTGGCTTGGTTGGTCGCGACTTGGTCCGCGAAGTGGTACCTGAATCAGCTCGGCAATGGAATGAATCGCTGCACCCAATCGATCGGATGTTTGTCGAACGAAGCTCAGAAGCTCAAGCCAATGCTCCGCATATCGTGTGCCTTGATTTCGGCATGAAATGGAATATCGCTCGACACCTTCGCGATCGCGGCAATCGAGTCACCATTTTGCCAGGGACCTGCACCGCCGATGATGTATTGAAACTCAACCCAGATGGCGTGTTCTTATCGAACGGCCCGGGTGATCCTGAGCCGCTGGAATATGCCATCTCGACCATTCGACAGCTGCTTGGCAAGAAACCAATCTTTGGTATCTGCCTCGGCCACCAACTTCTATCGTTAGCATGCGGGGCCAAAACCTTTAAGCTCAAGTTTGGGCATCGCGGCGCCAACCAACCTGTCATCAACGAAGAAACAGGTAAGGTCGAGATCACAGCTCAAAACCATGGATTTGCCGTGGAAGAATCCAGCTTGCCGAGTGACCTTAAAATCACCCATCGAAATTTGAACGATAACACCATCGCTGGTGTACGGCACAAGAAATTACCGGCATTCAGCGTGCAATATCATCCAGAGGCCTCCTCGGGCCCACATGATAGCCATTACTTGTTCGATGAATTCCAGAAATCGCTTACCAAGTCATAGTAAGTAGTTTCATCACCATCGACCATTTTTACAAAGTCCCAACCTGCGATTACACTCGATCCGCAGGTTGAAAATTCGCGAATGAGATAACCTCTTTTCGACGCCACGGTGTCGGAAGGAGGGACTCGTTTGGCTTGACGAACTTTCTCCGGACTAATGAGCGGATACTTACCAGCCACAGCAATAAGCTTGCGGTAGTATCCATCCTCGCTCAATTCATGAAATCGCAAATCGATCTTTTTGCGAACACTCCATGATGCACCTTGTGCAACTTGCTGCATCATCCATTGCTTCGAGATCCAATCGATGCGTCCCAACAATGATTGTCGCACTTGAGCATCATGCTTGGATGCCTTCAGTGACTCGAGTGTATCTTGCCATAAGCGAACAATGCGCCATGCTTCAGCTGGAACCTGCCAGGATTGCTGCAAGAACTCTTTGATCTGCTCTAAGTAATAATGCTGTATGTCGATGGCCGACCAGTTCTTGCCATACACATCGGGAAGCCTCGCGATCATCAGGTCGTCACGAGCCACTGACTTAAGGGCCTGAAATGCGTTTGCCAATCGAGGCGCCCCAGGCTGCGTCTTTGTCTGTTCGACCCAATCCAAAAGAAGACATGTGATTCCGCATCGCAGGTATTGGCTGAGGGGCGACATACTTGAATCACCCAACGCTATCTGAATGCGTTGCCGCGCATGGAATAAGCGTCCAATGGAACGCCAGGGCCGCGTACCTGGGGCACATAACGTTTTGAGCCAATGCCCAAAGACGAAAATCGGTCGACCTCCCCAATAACCACCAAGCCCAATCCAGCGATCGCAAGCCGAGGCCTTGGCTCCGAGCCAAAACTTGCCATGACTATCTAAGTGACCAGCCCCATCTATGATCATTCGACTCGCAAAGAAGGGCAACAATCGCTCGAACTGCGCATTCATCACAAAACATCGAACGATAAGCGAAAGCAAGAAGGCTAATGGCATGTGCAGAACACGCAGTCCCGATACTGCGATACGCAAGGCAACACCTCGGAATCGCCAAGCCGTTGGCGTTGAAACAGTCGCACTTTCTTTTGCGTCACCTACGTCGTCCGCTTTAGGTAAATTACTTTCGTCGCGGGAGTCCGACGAAGCAGATGCGTCTTCCGCCGCTGGCAGACGATTGGGAAGTACAAATGACAGAACCCAACTAACACCTTGAACTGCCGTTAGCCAGAGCGTGGCCAACACCCAATATAGAGCAACCCAAGGCAACAGCAGGAGCAAACTGAAACGCAACATCCATAGCCGCCAACCACGAGCGATTTCGATTTCATAGTTCTCTTGAAGACCGTAGACATGACCGTTTGGGTCCGCCGAGTTTTTGAGCAAGCGAACCGCACCCTCAGGCGGAAGCTTGGCCATCGCTTCTTCGAACATCTCATCTTGTGCCAACTGATGCGCGACCAGCATGGCGGGGCTGCGGCACTCGGGTGTGGCACCTTCAATCAGCCCCTGCGTATTGCCTTCTTGATTCAGAGCGGGTTCAAGCGAGATCGCTCCACCATTGGCCAGAAATCGGCGGTCTGCATGTTCGCCTGCCACGATAGGTATCACTTTACCGAGCTCATCACTGAACAACTCGAAAAGTTCTACACTAGAAGGATGAGACGACTCGGCTCCGACAGAATCGATGTAAATTGCGTATTCCGTCTCAAGCCCGATCAAGCGATCGAGTACTTTGGGGCTATTCGCCTTCCTGGTTCGTTTTGCACCGTTCCAGGTAACTTTCGACTTGTTGCGTACAATCTTGGCCAATGGACTTTAGTACCTCAACAACCGAGCCATCTTGTGCTTGGTGAGCGTCTGAACTTGGACACCCTTGAGTTGTACCTAAAGTACTCGCCACGAATCCGCCCTGAGAATCTGGCGAGCTTCCGCTCAAGGAATCACTTGAGCTCCATTGTAACGGATTCTTGTTCATGATCTAAGAGATTCTCAGGGTGAGAGCTATGATTCAACGAATTCGGGGACTACAAGTTTTTCAATGATACCCGCCTCGTATCCCTTGCGCAGAAGCAGGGCAACGGCGTCGCGTCCGCGCTGGCCGAACTCGACGGTCCAGTCATTGACGTACATCCCCACAAATTGATCTGCTTTCCCGCGATCGAGGCCACGCCCAAAGCCAAGAGCGTAATCGAGCGCCGTTTGTCGATGCTTTAGACCATGGACGATGCTCTCTCGTAGCAATCGATTCACATCATTGATCACATCCATGCCTAGATCTTTGCGGATACCGTTAGCCCCCAACGGAAGCGGATACCCCGTTTCCTTCATCCACCATTGGCCCAAGTCCACAATCAGATGCAGACCTTGTTCTTGGTAGGTCAATTGTCCTTCGTGGATCACGAGCCCGGCATCAATCGCTGTTCCTTGATATTCGCCGCGTTCGACGATATCGAGAATTTCATCGAATGGAACAACGACGTATTTGAATTGGTCTTTGCCCAGCCACAACGACAACGACAAGAACGCAGTGGTTAGCGTACCAGGCACCGCGATCGTCTTGCCAACGAGATCATTGCGTTCGCATGCGGAGCGAGCGACCACCATAGGGCCGTAGTTGTCCCCCATGCTGGCACCGCAACTGCAAATCATGTATTTGTCAGCGAGGTAAGCATAGGCATGCAAGCTCAGAGCCGTTAATTCAAGTTCGCCTTGAAAGGCTCGGCGGTTGAGGGTTTCAATATCGACCAATTCGTGCACAAAGCGATACTTGCCTGTTTCAAAGCAATCTTTGGCCAATGCGTAAAACATGAACGCATCATCAGCATCGGGCGAATGTCCAACGCGAATCGTCATCGCATTTTTCGACTTGTCATCAGCGAGAGAAGAAGCGGACATCGTGAGACTCCCAGTGCAAACAATTTAACGGACAGTGTATTAGTACTTTATCCGTCATTCCGTGATTTACACAACCGCCCATCGGCAAATATACGTAACACGAGACTCCTGCCTCGCCTCCTCCTTCCCCTAAAACGCAACAAGGCGAGTCTTCCGACTCGCCTTGCCTGTATCAAATTCTCAAAGAACAAAGCTCACGCTTGTTCTTTTGCTCAGATTATTCGTAATCAGCTTCCTTGAGCACATAGAGGCGGTTTGGAGCATTGCTGCTGGTGCTTTGTGGGCAGAGCAGTGCGGTGTACACATGGTAAGCTGTTTCATCGGCAATCGTGCGGGTGCTGCCATCTGCGAATGCGACGGAGACCAAGCCGGAGTGACCAGCGGATGGACGAGCGTATGATGGGCTTGGAGTAGCCGACATATCGAGCTGCCACTTGCGACCGTTGACCTTTTCTTCAGGAGCAGGGAGAGGCACACCACCTGGGGCACCATATCCTGGCAATTCAGTGCGATACAACCAAACCATGCCGGTATCGGTACGATTGCTAAAGGTGCTGATACGGCTCGTGTATGCAGCCGTGCTGGTGTAGCCCCAAGGTCGTGCGATCATATTTTCTGAGAACATGATGGTCTGGCTGAGACCATCTCGGATATCAGAAGACTTCATGACAACCGCGCTCGGAGCGAACACGGAGGAAGCCAAGACGTTACCGAGTTCGTCGGTTGCTGCGTTGCCAACATCAACTCGGTTGACAAAAATACCGTTAGCTCGGCTTTGGCTCATGATAGGCGACAATCCACCGCTGGCCCGATCGTCCCAAAAACCGTTGTTGGCGACATAGGAGTTTTTGCCGAAGGCTTCGTCACCTTGAATGAGCGAATCGGTTGGGCAGCGGAAGACGCTGATGTCAGGACAGAAATCAGGGAGGCTGGTGAACATCGCGTACTGATCACTAGTCCACATATCATAAAGTTGTTGTTGTTCGATGCTTGGGAACAGGACAACATGCCAGCCGGCGATGCGGCGGACGGGATGACCACCAGAAACACCCAGCTCGAACGACTCCATGTAGCCTGGATAGCGTTTCTTGCTGGTTTCGAAACTAGCTGTCGAAAGAGCGATCTGCTTGAGGTTGTTGATACACTGAGTGCGTCGGGCTGCTTCGCGGGCAGCTTGAACAGCAGGCAATAGCAAACCGACCAAAACGCCAATAATGGCAATCACAACCAACAGTTCCACTAGCGTAAAGCCGCTTAGCTTTTTGGAACGCATGAGAAGGCTCCTTGAGATTCGAAAGACAAGACTTGTATGTAAGTATCCGGTGATTGCGGGCAAAAGTCCATAACTTGGCCTGCACAGACCGAATCTTTATCGATTTTTGTAACGTATCGTGGGTCTCCGACCCGCGCCCCATCAAAGTCACGCGGTCTCCGACCCGCATCCTAACGTAACGTGGGTCTCCGACCCGCGCCCTACAAAATAATCTTAACTAGCACGGGTCGGAGACCCATGCTACGACCTCACGCCTCAGGCAAATTGACCCGACGTTGGGGCTTTGGCAATAGCGTCAGCACGGGGACCGTTGTTGGGCCGCCGTGAAAAGTTCTCCCGGTCGGCAAATAATGATCGTAAACAAAAACGCCGTGCCGTGAATTCCCAGCCTTAATGCATCTTAAAATCGCCGCGTTCCCACACTCTGGACAACGCACTCGCAACCCATGCTGATCCAATAATTCATGCACCATTTTCGCAAACGCTTGGTTCTCTACCAATGAACCAAACGCCCAACCTTGAAACTGCCTCAACCGAGCTTCCATACTTCGCCGCAGCGATTCTTCATAACTTTTTATTTCTTCTTTGAGCTGATCCACAGCCATCGTCGCTTGAGCAATAGTAGCCGCAGGCAGATTCAAGCGAGCGTGTAAGCCATGATGCAAGTGCTCAGCTGCGACTTGCAAAGTTTGCAACATCACCCGTTGATACAAAGCTGTTGGAGGTGCCGCTTCGGCTCTAAAAACTAGTTCGAGCAACGCCACCGTATCACCCCAATGAACCACCGGAGCAAAAGCGAGCGAATAATTGACGGGATTTCCTGGCTGTCCCACATTCTTCGATTTTGGTGCTACCAAAAGCGGACTGCGCTGCTGCCAAGCGAATTGAACTAAGCGCTCGTGTTTGCGAGTTTCAGCAGGGCCGAAAGCAATCGGCTCCATTTGATGACGAAGCGCGAACCACGCGCCATGACCACCTTGCGGACGCAACCAAACCAAACCACCGAGCGCCCCAAAATGCCCGACGATGATCGGGAGCACTTGTTCGAGAAACGGCTGCAAGGTGATGTCGCTGGCCATTACCTTTTGAAACTTCTTGAGCCAGCCAGTGGCTTGCAGGCGTTGGGATAGTTGCGGCTTCGCTTTCTCCCCATCGGGTTGGTGGGAATTTTGTTCATTCGGGGCTGCTTCATCGCAGGCGACTTCGGAATTCAGCCCATCCGACTTCAGCGTATCTTCATTGCGTTCGTTGTTGCGATCGTTGTTGCTCGGTGTTTGATCGACACGGTTCCGCCCCGTAGCGGCAACAGAACCACGGGTTCGCGGTTCGTTGCTGGCGGAATCCCTGACTGGGCGTGTCGATGTCATCAATTTCAACTTTATTAAGCGAGGCGGAATCGATTCGCACCCGAATCGATATCTCAAATTTTCAATTTGCCGACAATACTTGGTTGCTGCGAAAGGGAGTTATGTTTTCCGATTGTGTCGAAACAAACGTCTCCAGCGACCATTTTCAAAAAATCATCCATACCTTGCTGGGGTGATATGGCCCCAACAAATCCGCTAACCGGTTTAACTTCAACGCCTCCGGGCGATGCATGGCTGCAAGACCCATTTTCAATAGCCGAGGCGGTGAACCGAAACGAAAAACGTCAGATTCAGCCCATTCTCCCCATTCCCTCTCTCTTGAAAATGCATCGTGACGATTACGCGGAGTTCGACGAATATTGGGGACGAAAGGTTCCCCGTTTTGCACGAATTATTGGTTCATGTTGAGCATAATCTACAAAAAAATCAGGAAATGTGGTAAGGAATTCCGATTGTTTTGTTTATACTTTTTGTTTAGACATGGGGAACTTGTTGCGAGATTCGGTATCCAAGGGCTAGGGATAGCCAGCACACCACGCCGAAGGAATTTTTAGTAGGTGCTTCAAAGCGCCGATTTCGGTGTAGTTGTGTGTATGAACTTGGGCTGGCAATTTTCCTCAAGACCAGAAGTGTTGGGTTGGCTTGTAGTTCAAGTTGTATTCCACCCCTCGGGTGAGTACCTAAAAATGGCTTTCAGCCATTGGGGCTAGCGAATACAGCATTAGCAGATTTTGGGAATGACTATGTCGACCAATCAGGCATCCGTAAGTCAAGAGACGCTCGAACAAACGAAATCATTGATCAAGACTTTGGTCAATGAGATTTCAGACTTATCGAAGTCCGATATTCCTGCGGACCAATTTTACCCAGGCGTTTTGCAGCGAATTGTGCAGGCGTTGGCTGCCATCGGCGGAGCGATTTGGCTGCTCGATGAACAAAAACGGCTTCGCCTCAGCTATCAGCTGAACATGGCCGAGAACTTGATGGATCAAGAGGGCGAAGATGCCCAAAAACATGGTCGGTTGTTGATGCGAATGCTGAGCAACCGCTCCTCGGAGTTGATTCCGCCAGGGGCGATGATCGGGGAAGAGCAACTGGAAGGAAACCCGACCAAGTTTTTATTGGTCCTCTCTCCCTTGTCCAGCAGCAAAGAAGTTGTGGGGATGATCGAGGTTTTTCAACGTCCGGAAGCCCCGCCACCAACACAACGTGGTTACCTTCGCTTCTTGGAACAAATGTGCCAACTGATTGGTGGTTGGCTTAAATCGCAAACATTGCAGCGTGTTGCCGGACGCCAACAACTTTGGCAACAAGCTGACCAGTTCGCTCGCTTAGTTCACAACAACCTCGATCTTCGAGACACAGCGTTTACGATTGCCAATGAAGGGCGACGGTTGATTGAATGCGACCGAGTTAGCGTCGCGACCTGCCATGGCCGAAGCACAAAAGTTGTTGCGATCAGCGGCCAAGATACGATCGAAAATCGATCGAATATCGTTACCGCCTTAAATCGTTTGGCATCGCGTGTGGTGGCTGCAGGCGAACCGCTGTGGTATGACGGCACCACAGAAGATCTACCGCCGCAGTTGGAAGAAGCCATCGAAGAATACGTCGACTTGTCGCACGGCCGCACTGTGACGGTATTGCCCATTCGACGCCCCGAGCAAGTGGTGGAAGGGGATATTCAATCCAAGAAACAAACGCAACGCGAAGACAGTTCACTGCGACCAATCATTGGAGCACTGATCGTCGAACAAATTGAAACGCAGCTTTCGCGCGAGACGTTGCAATCGCGCGTCGACCTTGTGTACGAGCATTCGTGCCGAGCTTTGTCCAACTCTCTGTCGTATAACAATTTGTTTCTGATGCCCGTGTGGCGAGCGTTGGGGCGGGCGACTTGGATGTTCCGCGGGGACACTCGCCAAAAAACGCTTGCGGTACTTGGTTTGGCCGCCGTTGCGATCATCGCGATGTTCATCGTGCAAATCGATTTTGAATTGAGAGCTAACGGCGAATTGAAGCCCACGGTAGAACGACAGGTCTTTGCCCTCACCGATGGTGAAGTTGAAGAAGTGTTTGTCGATCACGGCAGCGTGGTAAAGGCTGGCGATCCACTCGTTCGACTGAAGGATACGAATCTCGAAGTTCAATTGGAAGAAGTGACCGGCAAAAGACAAGCAGCGATTAAGCAAAAACAAAGCCTGAGCTTTCAACGCCTTTCCTCCAGCGCTATGACCGACCTCGATCGTAATCGCTTGGCTGGTGAAGAAGCAGAAGTGGACGAACAACTTCGCAGCTATGAAGCGGAAATGAAGCTGCTCAAGGAGAAGAAAGAAGCCCTAATCCGAACAGCTCCCATCGATGGTATTGTCGTGACTTGGGATGTCAAGAATGTTCTTCGCGCTAGGCCCGTGGTTACCGGTCAAGTGTTGATGGCGATTGCTGACCCAACGAAACAATGGCATCTTGAATTGGAAATGCCAGAAAAACGGATGATGTATTTGGATGGCGCGAAGAATGCCAATGATGGTAAACCCTTAAATGTAGAGTTCATCCAAACCACGAACCCTAGCGTCCGCTTCAACGGCACACTAAGCCCTGAGGAAATTCATCAGCGAGCTGAAGTACATCCCGATGAAGGAGCTATTGTCAAGCTAAAGGTCATCCCTGAAACGATGGATGGTCTGAGCTTGCGAGCGGGTGCACGCGTTACTGCCAACGTTAAGTGCGGCAAGAGAAACGCTGCCTTTGTTTGGTTCCACGAAGTTGTTGAATGGACCTACGCCAACCTTTTGTTTTAGGTTAGTGAGATCGGTCGAAGCCAATTGTTCTAGTCCACTGTTTTCCGTTAGGTGACGCGTATGAATCGAACCTTTGCTCCCCTCGCAATATGTTGCTTAGTTGCATTCTCTGCGGAAAGCCAAGCCCAGACGCCAACGATTGTCTACGCGAACAACAGCGCAGTTAAGTATGAAAGAAATGTCGATATCTCGGCACCAGCTAGCGGCCTGATTTCGGAATTGACGATCGAAGAAGGAAACCATGTCGTCAAGGGCGATGTGATGGTCAATCTGGACCAACGTATTGCGAAGGCAGAGTACGAAGTCGCCATTCAAGAATCGATCGCCGCCAAAAAGCAAGCGGACGACAACTCGAACATTCTCTATGCCACAAAAGTTTCTGAAGTAGCCAATGCGGAATATGAAAATTACCTTGAATTACTTCGCAAAGCATCCACTACAGCAGCCGAACTTCGACGCAAAAAATTGGAAGCCGAGAAATCGAAGCTCTCGATTCGCGTTGCCGAACTAGAGCAAGCGAAAAACATCGCATCAGCTTTGGTTACCAACGAAAAAGTGAAAGCAGCGGAAGTTCAATTGGCTCTGCGAAAAATCACAGCCCCATTTGATGGTGAAGTCGCGCATGTGTATCTCAAACAAGATGCATGGGCCAAAGAGGGAGATAAGATCTTGACGCTCGTGGCTATGGAAGAATTGCGAGTGGAAGGCAACGCCGCAGAAGGTTTAGAAGTTGTTGCTCCGCACGAGCTCCTCGGAGCTCCAGTGACGATCGAAGTAATTGTCGCGAAAGATAAACCCCCAGTAATTATCGAAAGCACCATCGGGTTCGTTAGCCCAGTGCAACAAATTACTGGTGTCAAGGTTTGGGCGAAGGTGAAAAATCAAATGGTGAATGGGCAGTGGATTTTGCGAGAAGGCATGACCGCCACCATGAAGATCAAAGTCGGTGTAGCGAAGGCTGTAATACCTGCCGCTTCCAATTGATTTCATGGAACCTTTAATTTGTGTTTTCATCTAAACCTTGAACAATTCCAATCTTCGAAACAAGCCGGCGATCATAGATTTCAGACTTAACTTCAGACTTAGTTGCGAAACACTAGGCGATAGGTAATCAGTAAAGAGTAACAAACCCCATGACCACGATGGCAGAAAGTTTGGTCAACAGCGCTTCCAGGCCGTTGCGTATTCGCAAACGGCCTGATCTTGAAGCGCGTCGACATCGCTATCATGGGCGCTCGTATTGGGTTGTCAAAGAGCCTGTTGGTCTAAACTATTTTCGTTTTCACGAAGAAGAATATGCCATCCTCAATATGCTGGATGGCAATACAAGTTTGCAGACCATTAAAGAAGAATTCCAACGGCAGTTTGCGCCGCAACGCATAACACTACAGGATTTGCAGCAATTCATCGGGATGCTGCATCGCAGCGGACTTGTCATTTCTCAAATGAACGGTCAGGGCCAGCAGTTGCGACGACGTGGCGATCAGCGGCGGCGTAAAGAGCTGCTTGGTAAGTTTGCAAACGTGTTCGCCTTGCGATTTCGTGGTATTGACCCCGAGAGAATATTGAACCGCTTGCTACCTTGGTTCGGTTGGCTATTCACACCAGCAGCCTTGGTAGGGGTTCTTTGCTTGGCATTATCCGCCTTGATGCTAGTGCTGCTGCAATTCAAAAAGTTTCAAGCCAAATTGCCAACGTTTGAACAATTCTTCGCGGCCGAAAATTGGATTTGGCTCGGCATAACGATGGCAGTCGTGAAAATCATTCACGAGTTTGGGCATGGACTGAGCTGCAAAAAGTTTGGTGGAGAATGCCACGAGATGGGCTTGATGCTCCTCGTGTTTACACCTTGCTTGTATTGCAACGTATCTGACTCTTGGATGCTACCCAATAAATGGCAACGCGTTTTCATTGGCGCTGCTGGTATGTATGTCGAGTTGATATTGGCGTCGATTGCCACCTTTGTATGGTGGTACAGCGCGCCCGGCTTCGTCAATTATCTGGCGCTGGCAGTGATCTTCATATGCTCAGTGTCGACAGTTGTCTTCAATGGGAACCCGTTGCTGCGATTCGACGGTTACTACATCTTGATGGACATCCTGGAAATTCCGAACCTGCGTCAGAAGAGCACCGAAGTTCTGAAGCGTTGGTTCCAGAGTTTTTGTCTCGGTTTAGAACTTCAAGAAAATCCATTTCTACCCCAACGCAATAAGTTTTGGTTTGCAGCATTTACGGTTGCTGCGGGCATTTATCGTTGGGTGGTCGTCATTGGGATTTTCATGTTCCTCAATAAGGTCTTGGAACCGTACGGCCTCAAAAGATTAGGACAGATTGCGGCGTTCTCTGGCTTAATCGGAATGATGTTTCCTCCAATGATGGCAACATACAAGTTTTTCAAAACGCCGGGAAAGGCCAGCAAAATGAAACGCTCTCGTGTTACGGCTACCGCTCTTGTGGCCATTGCCGCAATCGCGATTGTGGCCTTTGTGCCATTCCCATTCCACATCGATACCGTAGTGGAAATTCGTCCTGCCAATGCTTACAGCATTTACTCGGTGGTGCCTGGACGAGTCATCCAATGGCACAAAAAGCCAGGCGATCAGGTGGCTGAAGGTGAACTTATTGCGACTCTGGAGAATGTAGATTTGCAACTCAAGAGAGTTGCCTATGAAGGCGAATTTCGGGTTGCGCAAGTTCGTCTGGACATCATGGAAAAACAGAGTGTAGTAAATGGTGAGATTCGTTCCCAGCTTGGGGCGCAACGCGAAGTTCGAGACGCAGCGGCTCAGAAGCTTCGCAACGTTGAAGAGCGAACAGCATTATTGGAGATTCGTAGTCCTGTAAGCGGTACAATCCTCCCACCACCATCCAAAGACGCGAAAAAAGATGGCACCGCCCGGTTGCCGTCGTGGAGCGGTAACCTGTTTTCTGCCGAAAATGAAGGTGCTTATTTAGCCGAATCCGATTTGATTTGTTTTGTGGGCAACCCTAGCAAATCAGAAGCGGTATTGGTAATTGATCAAGCGGACATTGATCTGGTGGGAGTGGGAGACGACGTCGACATCAAACTTGATGCGGCGCGTCTGGAAACTTTCGCTGGCAAGATCGGCCTGATTGCGGAGACCGAAATGGAAGTCGCGTCACCGAATATGACTAGCCAAACCGGCGGTCGTCTTGATTCGACGATGGATGAGTCCGGCCAATTGCGACCGACAAGTACCTCTTACCAAGCGATGGTTCCTCTCGATGGACAAGCAGAAGTCTTCCGAGCAGGTTATCGTGGACAGGCGAGAGTGTATGTAAGGTGGCGATCATTGGGCTGGAGACTATATCGATTCCTTTCCAGGACTTTCCATTTCGATCTGTGATCGATGGAAGTGCTGGAGATTACCTTTGCAAATTGTGTCGACTTTTCATTTTGGAATGAGTGCTACGGAGTAAAAGAGATGTCAAACGAAGTTGAGAACGGAGCTGTTGCAGCTCAAGCAGAAGGTGCACAGCGCCCTGTTGTTCAACCTGTTCAGGTTCATGTTAAGGACGATGAAGCAATTGCTTGCTATGCAAACTTCTGCCGCGTTACTGGTTCACCAGAAGAGTTGATTGTTGATTTTGGTTTGAATCCACAACCTGTTGGCGTTCCTAAGGATCCAATCCAAGTCAAACAACGCGTCATCATGAACTTTTTCACTGCCAAGCGTTTGTTGGCCGCTCTTCAGATGTCAGTTCAACGACACGAAGCGGTATTCGGCGTTTTGGAAACCGATATCCAAAAGCGTCTCCGCGTTCCAAACCAAGGTCAGTAATCGAATGTGGCTTTAACAACCACAGTCCAACGCAAATCTCAAAAGGCATTGCCCCAACCGGCAATGCCTTTTTTCGTCCCCCCACGGTGCCACGCACCTTCGCCAGGGTGCCACGCACGCTGCTGCTGGGTGCCAGGCACGCTCGTGCTTTTTGACTCAATTTCGCTTTTTGCCAGCATTTTCGAGGGGCCATTTTGGCAACAGGAGGGGCTTGTTTGGGCGCGATTTGCCCTCGAGCAGCGTTTTGGGCGATCCGAAGAGAGACCGGGCTGCACTTTTTGCCACTCTAGGTACAGAACCCTAGCGATCCCACACGTTCATGTTCAACGTTAGGGGTGGAGTGGACGTTAATTGCTGTATAAATTGCGACACGGCTAGTGAAATTGACAAGGGGCTTGAGCCAGCGTGTTTTTCTGCCCGCTTACTTCTTGGCTTTCGCCCCTGGCAAGTGCCCCTGGCTGATCGCTGGACATCTCAGCGTCCCGCAATTCAACTCTTTCGCTTTCGCATCCAAGCTCTCTTTGGCCCCAACATAAAAGCCAAAAAGCTGGTCGTAAGCTTTAATCAACTTCGCTGCCGAATTCCAATCAAGATTCAGCCGCTTAAATATCGGCGGTACAGAATCAGGAATCGCGCCCTTATGTTTCCCTGACAGAATTCGCCCCATCAAATCGAGCGCCATCAGATATTCTTCGTTGGTCATGTCAGTAAAACCAAAGTCACTAGCACGGTTTGCCACACTACTCTTCATGCGATCTTCTTCCTTTGGCGAAATGGTCACCGGTGTCAAGAACGCATTGGGAAGCCTGGAGAGCTCTATTCCCGGTTCGCGAAGCAAAATGGCTGCTGCCTGAACTTGGTAATACGCCGAGCTGAATTCACTTGTTTCAATCGTGAGATGCAGGTGGGCTCTGATGGGGTTTAAGTCGATATAGAACGCACACAGCAAAATGGAGAGCTCGTCTAAGAGCAACTTCAGTTTGTAACGGGCTTCCCAGAAAGCTCCGAAGGTTTTGTCGGCCAGATTAAAGAACTTCGACGTGTAAAAGTTGAGAGATTGCATGAACCGACTGATGCTGGACAAAACCTTGCGGTACTTAGCGATTTTTTTCTTGTCTTCCGACAACTTCTGCACATCTTCCAGTGTGGGCGGATCGGGATCGGTTCCCTTAAAGTCAGAATTAGCCTGACAGTAACCGGGATGGATCATGAGATATCGGCGGGCGACCTCAAAATCAGACATTCGCTTGACTAAATCAGGGCGGTTACGAATTTCCAGGTGCACATGATTCCCCATGATGGAGACCCGGATGATATCGATAGCGAACGCGGCAGCCAGAGCTCGGATGCGCATTAGGATGATTTGTTTTCGCTTATAGTTCTTCCCTCTGAACTTTGCGTAGTCCTCAAGAAGGCGTTCCTGCCTGACACACCGGCAAGTGATGTGGAAGGTGCTGGAAAAGTCGGGATTTGCGATTTCGGTTCTCTTTTTTCTCATACGACACTCCTAGACAACAAGTGAACAAATAGTGAACAACCATAGTCTAGGACCACAAAAACAAACGCACAAGAGACACGTAGTATTTTGTCCACAAATACCTCTGTATCGTATTTGCTATCAAAACCAAGCGTCCGAACGGACCAAGCGACGGACATTCGATACTTTGCAAACTACAGAAAAGCAGAGAAAACCGCTTACGACGAGCAAAAAACACTCTTTTGTGGGGATCGCAATAAATCGCCAGAGCGCAAACGTACCTAATCGCAGCGCAGCCAAAACTGCACAAAAAAACAATGCACAAGGTGCCAGGCACCCTTATGCATTCTGTTTGCTAGCTTCGCGGTGGGGCTGTAGATGTTGTGCGACTGGAATCAATCAAGGGTCGCGAAGCGTTTGATGTTTTCGATCGTCTTAGGCCCAATGCCCTTTACTTGATCCAGCGCGTCCCACGAATCGAATGGGCCATGCTTCATTCGAAAGTCCAAAATAGAATCCGCCATTTTGGGTCCAATACCTGGCAATAAACAGAGTTCGATCTTGCCCGCCGTGTTGATGTGGATCAATGTCGAAATCGGTTGGACGACCGTGGAGCTCTTCTCAGCAGCATATTTGTATGCCCAATACCCCCGATACCAACCAAACGCCACCAGCATCCACAGAACGATTCCGATACTGAAATACTTATCGTGGTCGATGCCGCGACCAAACGAAGCCCCAACATAGAGTTGTTGCAATTGTTCTTGACGGCTTTTCGATACCATTTCCAATCCGTAAGCTGGTGTTCTGAAACCAATACAACGCAGTGGCCAAAGACTTCGATTGAATCTCCGCCACAGCAAACACCCCTCAGAAACCAGCACGGCCTCCAGAGCTCTTGCCATAGGAAATGTAATGAAAGACTTTACCCAAATCAACGCACGCGATTCGAGACTGGGTAGCGAGCTCCGTCAACTGGTTCGACTCGCCATATGGGAAGACCTTCAAAACAGCGTCGACCTTACCACTTTTTCTTTGGTCCCTGAATCCTCCACCGGTTCTGCTGCCATTGTCGCCAGACAGGCAGGTGTTGCCTCCGGCCTAGATTTGCTTCCCCAGATTCTATCTGAGATTGAAGCCCAGGTAGAATTAGAAGTATGCCTTCACGATGGGGCGTCGTTTGAAAAATCTCAGACTCTGTGTAAGTTAAGCGGCAAAGTCCGCGACTTACTTTCCCTCGAACGAATTGCGCTTAATTTTCTCGGTCGACTTTGCGGTATCGCTTCGCTGACAAACCAGTTCGTTCGGCTAATCCAGGGGACTCGCGCTCATGCGTACGATACCCGTAAGACAACACCTGGTTGGCGTTACCTTGAAAAATACGCCGTTCAGTGTGGCGGTGGACGAAATCATCGGCTGGGCCTCTTCGACGCTATCCTCATCAAAGACAATCACCTTGCCTTTCATGTCGATTCAACTGGCAAACGCATTTCGCCAGCCGAAGCAGTCGAACGAGCGCGAGCCTTTGCTATGTCCTGGCCCGATTGCCAAAACCGTGATGTTTTGATCGAAATTGAAGTGGACACCATCGCACAATTTCACAATGCCATACAACAGTCTCCCGACATCATTTTGCTTGACAACATGACCAACGAGCAACTTCGCGAGGCTGTTGCCATTCGGAATGAGCTGAAATCCACAACCCAACTCGAAGCTTCAGGTGGGGTCCGCTTTGACACAATCGCTGCAATCGCTACCACTGGCGTAGAGCGAATAAGCGTCGGCGCATTAACCCATTCCGCAATCAACCTTGACCTTGGTTTGGATTGGGTTGATTAACAGTTGCCACTTTTCCTTGGCAAAGGCCATTTTTTGTCCTAGCTTTCTGATGATCCCCCCAGAGGACCCTGTGATTTCATTGTGAAGCCGCAGGAACTTTCAACTATCGTCAGCCTATAGGACCATCATGGCATCCAACGTAGATCGTGATATTCGAGAGCATCGCAATGCATGGCCCATGCTGCTTCGCTTCGTCGACTGCATCATCATCGTCGGAACCTATGCACTTTCCCGTTGGCTTTTAGGGCAAGAGATAAGCGATCTCACGCTCGCTGCCGGTATGATGGGAGCGTTGCTGTTCGTGCTTTTTGCGGAAGGCACCGGCATCTACCGTGTTGAACGCGCCGTCTCGCCTGACCGCGATCTCGCCGTCGTTACGCTCAACTGGATCTGCACACTTACAGTGCTCCTCGTCTTCGCGTTTTTCTTGAAAATGGGAGCCAACTTTTCACGTATCAGCTTCGCGGCCTGGGGAATACTCGGGCTTTCCGTCCTCGCTTGCAACCGCATGTGCTTGCGGGCCATGCTTGAAACTCTTATTCGAAGTCCGCACCACCAACGGCGTTTCGCAATCGCCGGCATGAATCCGCTGGGCTTGCAACTCGCTCAAAGTATCCAAAACAATCCGTTGCAAGGCCTCAATTTTGTGGGCTTCTTCGACGATCGAATCGAAGGGCGTCGCTGTGATATCCCTGAATATATGCCCGGCTACCAAGGCAAACTCAACGAATTGATTGAACGTGCCAAACAAGGTGAAATAGCGACGGTATACATCACGTTACCAATGCGAGCGGAAAGCCGCATTCGATCCCTGCTGGACCAATTGAGCGATTCAACCATCTCCGTGTACATCGTCCCCGATTTCTTCGTATTCGAATTACTACACTCCCGCTGGACCAATCATGGTGGAATTCCTGCTGTGAGCGTGTTCGAAACGCCGCTATATGGAGTGGACGGCTGGGCCAAACGCGTCCTCGATGTTGCCGCTGCAGCCGCCGCGCTGATTGCGGCCACTCCCATGATGCTCGCTGTAGCATTGATCATCAAATTAACTTCACCTGGCCCAATCTTCTTCCGACAGAAACGCTATGGATTAGACGGTCGCGAAATCTGGGTATGGAAATTCCGTTCCATGCGAGTATGCGATAACGGACCAGTCATCAAACAGGCCACCAAAGGCGATCCCCGCATCACACCCTTCGGTGCATTCCTTCGCAAAAGCTCACTCGACGAACTGCCTCAATTATTCAACGTCTTACAGGGCAATATGTCGATGGTGGGCCCCCGTCCGCACGCAACCGCCCACAACGAACAATATCGCCGCTTAATCCGAGGATACATGCTTCGGCACAAGGTCAAACCTGGAATCACTGGCCTAGCACAAGTCGAGGGTTTTCGTGGTGAAACCGACACGCTCGACAAAATGGAAAAGCGGGTCGAACTCGATCATCGCTACATTCGCGAATGGTCGATTTGGCTGGACGTTAAGATTTTGCTAAAAACATTCCTAGTGGTTTGGAAACAACCGACAGCCTATTAATCGTAAGACAATGCGAGTTGGATAGCGTCCAACATCAATACTCGATGGACCGAATCATGCACCCGTCTCAACTCGCAATCGACGAACTATGGAAACAGTGCCGAGTCGAAACAACTCGCCGCGGCGGACCTGGAGGTCAACATCGAAACAAAGTTGAAACCGCAGTGATTGTCACCCATCAACCCAGCGGCGTTTCGGCGGAAGCGAACGAACGTCGCAGCCAATCTGAAAATCGCGAGGTCGCCTTCCAGAGACTTCGCATTCGGCTGGCCTACGAGCTCATCGATGAGTCGCTCGCAACCCAAAGTCCCACTGAGTTGTGGACATCTCGGGTCAAAAATACGCGCATCGTTGTCTCTCCTAATCACAACGATTTTGCGGCCCTCATCGCTGAATCCCTCGCGGTTCTCGGTTCAGTGAATTTCGAAATGAAAGCCGCAGCTTCTCGATTGCAAACCAGCCCGTCCCAATTAGTCAAACTTTTCGGATTAAACCAAGCCACTTGGAATAGGCTGAATCGCTTGCGTTCCCAGCATGGCTTACCAGCCCTAAGATCTACCTAGGCAAGCTGTAGCACAGAAAGAAAAATCTATACCCTTTTGAAAAATTGCTGACGAAATCCTCAAGGATAATAGGAGGCGTTGCCCACTCAGTGGTCGGCAGCGCAAACGTCGCTGGCGATTAGGGAGGATTATTATGCGTAGCATCAAGCTTGCTTTGAAATGCGTTGTCGCAGTTGCAATTTTGGGTTCCGTTGTTTCGAACGTTCAAGCACAAGATTGTGCCACAGGCGATTGCGGTCATGTACATTACGGCCACATGGGCCATGGAATTGCTTGGGGCGGAATCCCTCACGGCCCCTTGCCGGGTCAACGAGTGAACTCGCTCAGCATGGTCAACGGATCGGGTGACATGTTCCACAACTATTACACCCAAGGTTACTCCAACCAAGCCTCCGCCGAGATGTTCATCGCACCTCGTCCGGTACCTGCTTGGGTAGGCCACACCTATTACACCTATCAGCCACTTTATCCTCATCAGTACATGTACTGGCACAAAGATACTTACCACAGCTACTACGATAACAGCCGTGGCTTGAACCGAACCAGCGCCCACTACTATGCTCCGCCAGTTCGCACCGCAACTCACTCGATTGTCAACAAAATCAAGATTGCTCGATAAGCTCGAGCGGAAATTTGAGGACTCTGTTCATGTTACGAACTGCACTCTTACTGCTGACCGTCGCAGGCATCTTGGTAATTGGCGAGCGATCGTCGAACGCCCAGACCTACGGCTCACCGGGAGAGCAAATGGTTCAGTGGGCGTATCCATACACCATCACTGACTATTATGCTCAGAACTTCGCCTCCAGCCGCCCATGGCATGGACAACACTATTACTTGCAATACGGCCAACCAACCGCCTTGGTTGTCCCACCCACGGCTTCGATGCAAACCAATTACTCCTGGGGCGTCAGCCAAAACCGCATGTCGAACATTTATCACCAGTACGGCCGCCCACTTCCAAGTGGTGGGGGGGGAATGTTCTACGGTACACCTCGCTGGCCCAGCAACTCAAGCCAGTTCGGCGTTTACCCTGTCCGAGCCCCCTGGTAACCCATTTTGGCCCCTTGGATTTGCAGCAAAACGCATTGCCAGCATCGCGAATTGCTAATTCTCCACGTTGATTTCTAAGCCTGCTTCGCGAAACTCTCCGGTAACGGGGTCGCCAAGCAGGCTTTTTTCTTTTATACAATCGGAATATCTTACCAAACGGACACGTGCCAAACGGACGATAGTCCTCTGGTAAAAACAGGAATCTGCATCTCAAGAGTTAGGACGCTTAAGCTATGGCAACTGCTACCGATCCTGCCACTAGTTCATCCAGCACCGGCAAGCGAAACGCCACGCGCCGGGCCACTGCGGAAACCATGGCAACCAAACAGCGAGACATCGCTGTCAGCGAGTTTTTCGCAAAAAACAAGCACTTATTGGGGTTTGATAATCCCCGCAAAGCGCTACTTACAACGGTCAAAGAAGCAGTCGACAACTCTCTTGATGCATGCGAAGAAGCTGGAATTCCACCCGAAATTTGGGTCTCCATCGACGCCACCCAGTCCGGTCGATTTCGCGTCTCCGTCCAAGATAACGGCCCCGGTATCGTCAAGAAACAAATCCCCTTGATCTTCGGCAAATTGCTTTACGGCAGCAAGTTTCACCGCCTCCGAATGAGCCGAGGGCAGCAAGGGATCGGTATTAGCGCGGCTGGTATGAACGGGATGCTGACGACGGGCAAACCAGTACTCATCGTCTCAAAACTATCGCCGAAGAAGCCACTCCACTATTTCGAATTGCAGATTGATACTAAGAAAAATCAACCTGAAATCATCAATGGGAAAGGGGAGGGGATCGACATCGAGCCCGGCGAAAAAGGGCTACAATTCATCAAAGGCAACAAAATTGCCTGGGAAAATGAATACCCCATCAGCGAACAGCATCCGGAACCAGAAGAGGTTGCCAGCGGCACTCGTGTCACCATCGAATTGGCAGCCGTCTATAAACGGGGCAAAGGGAGCGTTGACGAATATCTCGAACAAACTGCGATCGCTAACCCGCACGTCACGGTTCATTACAAAGACCCAGAAGGCTTGTCGCGTTCCTATCATCGCAGCACCTTGGAACTCCCTGCCGAAGCCAAAGAAATCAAGCCGCATCCGTACGGCGTTGAACTCGGGCGTTTAATGACCATGCTCGCCGAGGATAAAGGTGCGACCTTATCTGGGTTCTTGTGCGACTCGTTCTCGTGCGTCTCTCCATCGGTCGCCAAAACGATTTGTGACACCGCCAAACTCTCGCCGCGCACGAAGGCTATTAAAGTCGGTCAATCCGAAGCGGACCGACTATATCACGCGATCCAAGAAACACGCATTCGCCCACCAGCCACGGACTGCATCGTTCCCATCGGCGAACAACTGCTCCTCAAAGGCTTGAAGCATGTCGTGCCTGGCACATTTTATGCCGCAGAAACTCGACCACCTGGCGTGTATCGTGGCAACCCGTTTATTGTCGAGGTCGCTCTGGCTTACGGTGGCGCACCGCAAAGCCAAAAAGTGACTCGCGATGCCCTCGATGAACTGCTCACTCAAAGTGACATTCGCAGCCTACGCAAGTTTCTTATCGATGCCTTCCAAGGCATTGGTGGCGAAAGTGCGGACCGCATTTTGAAGGAAGCTAAGATTCCTCCTCGTTGTTCGCCTGCCAAATTAACCAATGACCAACGTGCTGCGCTTCACGAAGCCCTACATGAAGTAAGCATCAGCGAAGGCCAGGCCATGACCGTGATGCGTTTCGCCAACCGAGTGCCACTGCAATTCCAAGCAGGCGCATGCGCGATCACTCAATCCATCATCAACATGAACTGGCGATCTTACGGCTTAACCCAATCCCGAGGCTCACTCCCGAATGGGCCCATCGCAGTCATGGTCCACATCGCCAGCGTATGGGTTCCTTTCACTAGCGAATCAAAAGAAGCAGTCGCCAATTATCCTGAAATAGAGAAAGAACTGCGTTTAGGCCTGCAAGCCGTCGGCCGAAAACTCTCGATGTACTTAAGATGCAAACAGCAAGTAGCTGAAGAGGAAGAACGCCGCAGCATCTTCCTCCGTTATCTCAAGGAAGTGGCAAGCAGCGTCTCCGAAATCAAGGGCAAAGATCAACAAGGACTCTTGGAACGTCTCCAGAAAGTGGCCATCAAACGGACTTCGACAGCAGATATCAAGCTGGACGAACGGGGCAAGAAAGTGGAACAAACACTTGAGGCAGATGACAACGTCATCATTATCGCTCCCCCAACTTAATCACGCGTGACAAACCACTGGAAACATTCACAAAAACACACATCTACGAGATAACGGAATATGGCCAAGAAACGCCCCAACACAGAACAAGAACAGCCTGAAGTAAAACTGAGCAAGCAAGACCAAAAGACGCTCGATAATCTCTGCCGTTTGGCAGATACGGTCATCGAAGCGGCCGAACGTGTTCGCGATCCCTTTTTGGACATCCCCTCACGCTCACTCTCGAACGTAAAATTCAATCGCACCAAAAAGTTTATCGAGATGGGCAAGAACACCAATCGCCGCCATCTCTTTAACCTCTCTCAAGCCAAAGCCTACATGCAAACCCTGCTCATCGGCAGTGGCTGCACCCAACTCATCAAGCAAGGCAAAACAACGAGCATTCGAGGTCTGTATTACTTGCTCAAACATACGATTGAAGGAACAAAAGAAGAAACCTTCAACGAACAAAGTGAGTCTGACCCTATCATCGAGGATCTCGAAGTACTAAGCTCCTCGTTGCGTGAGGAATTACATCTCTACGCGGACAAAAAAGGCGAGATGGTTGGACCGCTCACACTGATCGATAACGGCGACGAAATCGATTGTTCGCGCATGGGGAGCGGAGGATATGGCATCCCTTCGATCGTTGAACCCGATCGTGTGCAATTCAAAAAATGCACAGCCAAATTCATCCTGCATGTCGAAAAGAATACGGTCTGGCAACGCTTCAACGAAGATAAATTCTGGAAGAAGCAAAATTGCATCCTGACCCACGGTGGTGGTCAGCCACCGCGCGGTGTGCGACGCATGCTTCACCGCTTGCATAACGAACTTGAACTCCCCGTTTATTGCTTGCTCGATAATGACCCATGGGGATATTACATCTACAGCGTTATCAAACAGGGATCGATCAACCTCGCCTTCGAGTCGGCGCGTATGGCAATTCCCGAAGCACGTTATTTGGGCATTCGCAGTATCGATTTTGAACGCTGCGAATTATCTCGCAACGTGACCATTCGCTTGAACGATAACGACCGCAAACGAGCCGTTCAAATCAAGAAGTACCCTTGGTTCGAAGGGAAGAAAAAGTGGCAGCAGGAAATCGACAAGATGCTGGAAAACGATTTCAAACTTGAAGTCGAAGCACTCGTCAATCGCGGGATCAGTTTCGTAACCGAAACCTATGTTCCCGATCGACTCGAAGATCAAGATTTCCTCGATTAATCCATATCCATCGAGCTTGCTTATAAGTCAACACAATAGGGCAGGCATGAACTTAGCGTCATACCTGCCCTATTACTTTTTGGCTAATCGCCGTCATAGAATCGTCTCATTGTCTCACACGCTGCGACGTCTAAGACCAGGACGAAACTTCTATTCGGAAACACTCTTCTTTAGTTGGTATAAGCTTCCGGAACAAAAGCCCTCTAGATCAACAGTCACCCGGCTGAACCCCAGCTTCCGTAATTGATGGGCGACAGCGTGTCGAAATTTCTCGTCCTGGAAAAACTGTGCCAAATCAGCGAAGGTAATTTCAAGCCGAGCGAGTTCATCTGGATGCACTCGAACGCGAAATTCTCTCAGACCTTTTTCTGCGAGCCAAGCTTCAGCAAGTTCAACACGCTTCAGACGTTCGGGCGTTACTTCAACCCCATACGCAATGCGGCTTGCTAAACAGGGCGAAGCTGGTTTATCAGCCACACTCAGCCCCCAATAATGTGCTAGCTCGCGCACATCGTTCTTGGCGAAACCTAACTCTGCTAGCGGATGTTGAACAGCATTTTCGGAAGCGGCCTGAAGACCAGGGCGATAATCGCCTAAATCATCAACATTGGTTCCCGATACGACGACGGCGATCTCTCGCTCTCGAGCAAGACGCCCCAATGTTCCGTACAACTCCGATTTACAATGGTAGCAGCGTTTCAGATCGTTAGCACGATAAGCGGCCTGCTCGCTTTCGTGCGTTGTTACAAACTCATGGCGAATAGAAATCTGCGTAGCAACTTCGGCTGCGATTTTCAATTCAGATTGAGCGACTGCGGGGCCGACTCCAGTTACGGCCAGAGCCTTGTCGCCCAGAGCTTCAGAAGCGGCGCGAGCAACTACTGCGCTATCGACGCCGCCCGAAAAAGCGATCAAACAAGAAGGATATCGAGAGAACCAATGGACCAATCGATCTGCCCGCTCCATGGGCTGATTACTCCTCGTTTTCTTTGCTCAATGGTTCCATGACCTTGGTGTTTCGCTCAACCGCAATCACGATGGTGCGCTGTTCCGACCCATCGCGAGAGCTTGCCACTGCGGGCAAAACTTGACGACGATCAGGCAATGGCAATCGAACCGAGAAAGAGCCATCTTCACGAATCTTTACTGGCTCACCACCCAAAGTCACATACGCATCGATATGTGTCACACCGAACAAAATCATTTCGGCATCGATATCAAACTGGAATTCTTTCTTGCGCTTCAATGGAGCCTCAGCACCACCTCCGAACTGAGTCAGTTGCGGCGAGCCCATTGGTCGCTTGAGTCGATCCTCAAACATCTCCTGCAGCTCTTTAGATTCATGCTCTGGATTGTAGCCACCGCTAAGAGCAAAAATATGTTCACAGTCTTGTGCGATATCGGCCCAATTTCCATCGACCGCATCGGCACTGCCAGGGGCAGGCGTGGTCACAATATTGCTGCGGCTCAATTCGTGGAAGCGACCATTCGAGGCTAGATAGCCAAGCAGAACTCGGAAGGTTCCCGGCGAAGTCTTGATCTCGATATACCAATTACGGACGCCACCATGGACTTCGATGTCACGATCGACCGTTTCAGAGGCATTGGTTGAGCCCGTGCCGCCAATCGTCAACAATCGCAAAATGGGCTTGGCAGTGTGCCAATGTTCGGCCATTGAAGCCCGAGCTCGCTCGATGGCTCGGCGGCTTACATCCCAAGATGCCTGCAACCAGAATGGATCGCGCACAATCAAGACCACTCGATCTTTGTCTTCAGGTTTAGGGGGCATCTTTTCGACAAAGACCACCGGCTCAGCCAGCTTCATCGGCGGCTGAGCTAGGTCCTTGTATAGATCTCGTTGCTCTTGCAATTTTCGCAGTTGCTCTAAGATCTTCACATCGGTTGTACTGACGTGTTTCTTAGCGACAGGCTTTTTCTTCTCAACCTTCGGCTCCTCTACAATTTTCTTTTTAACTGTTGGAGCTGCGGCAGAAGTCGCGGGGGCCTTCGAAACCGGTTTGTTGATCGACGTTTTCGCTGGAGCTACTGTTGCTTCTTTTTTCGCAATAGCCTTTGGATCAGAGCCTTTTTTCTTGGCTACTTTGGCGGAATCATTCTCTTTGACGGACAGCTTCTTGGCTGCAGGGGCAGGGGCTTCCGTAACCGCCTTTCTCGAAGGCGATTTATTGTCGGTTTCACCATTTACTTTGGTCGAGGATGACTTTCCGACAACGGGAGCCAATTGTTTTGAAACCGCTTTCGCTCCAGCCTTGGCAGGTGCAACGACTTTCTCTTTCGCATTACTTTTCGTATCAGCGGTTGTCTTGCCTGCAGTCGGTTTAACAGCCGCTTTAACTTCGACTTTCTTGCTCACCGCTTTGGTGGGTTCTGATTTTTTGGGGGGAGATTTCCTTGGTGCTGCGGTAGCTTTTTTAGCTACAACCCCTTTAGACGACTCAGCAGCAACCTTCTTCTTGGAAAGGAGCGCCACCAAATCTTCTTTTCGCATACTCTGCCAATCGGAGACACCTAACCCCTTGGCGAGTCGCCCAAGTTCCGATTTCGTTTGCGTTTTCAAGTCGGCTTTTGTGATCAAGGTCGCACCTCCAGCGTTTCAGATTCACTTCTTAACGCTCGGGGAAGAAAAAAATTATCGACCAGAACTCGCCCTCCGTGCCGCGAACTGGATAACGGCACAATACTCCCGTAGGTTCGTCATCGCATGGCCCCCCTTGAACGCCTTTCGTCCAAAGAGTGCCTATTCCGGGAGTTTTGTATAGACTTCCAGTATGCCAACCAGGGTAAGATTCGCCTAGATGTTACTTTCAATATATCCACAACATCCCCGCACGACCCACCCTGAACAACTAAAAACGAGGCTCAAACGGGGCGTGTAGGCCCAAAAACAGGGTGCCTGGCACCATTTTTTCGGCGTCCCACGCCGCAAAAACACCCCCAAAGAGCCCCCCTCGACAAGGAAAGTAATTAAGAAATCACCCAATGTGAAATTACACCGGATTTGTGCGTCAAATTGTCGCTTTTGCTTGCATTCCACCTTACTAGCTTTTAATCTCGCTCTCCGTAGTGCCCAGACACCGGGGGAACCAAATCAGTGCTCACCTCGGTGACTGAGCGACCAAGTTCTGCTATCCAAAGCCCCAGGCGCTTCTCTGCAATGCCTAAAGTTTCTCCGATGAGCGAGGCATTGAATTGGCTCTCCCGCATATTGGCGGTGGGTGTCGTTATGTTGGCCCTGGGGTGGGCGGGCGGCAAACTCGATCAGTGGTTGGGAACAAAAATCATTGCCGTGATCGGTTTTCTGGTCGGCATGATGGTTGGTCTCATCGCTTTGATAGGCATACTGCAACGCGAGAACCTCAAGAAATAACTCCGCTCCCTCTCCCATCTTGTAGCGACATCTCCCATGGTGACGATCTCCACTCCCAACGTTTCCTACGCAGGCTCGCCCCGAGCCGAGCGCGAGGTTGGAGTGCCTGGCAGTGACACCATTTCGGAATTAGCTACGCGTAAAGGCCCAATCCCCAAAAAACCAGTCATCAAGAGGTCGTGGCTAAACTGTATCAGCCTGGCTGCACCCGAATTGAGGATTCTCCTGGGCTTTGTTATGGTTGCAACGGCTCTGGCAACTCTATGGGCGAGCCAGCAACAAGCGTCTCCCCCGAGCCTTGAAACACTGGGGATCCCAGGCATGTTAGCCGGCTTTGCACTGTTGGCATTTGGACCTCCATTGATTTTGAACTTCCGCTCAACCGAACCGCAATGGCGATTTGTAGCAGCGATGTTGGGCATCGGCTGGCGGAGCACTTTTTCGACAATGGCGTTGCTGATTCTAATGCTTTCGAAAGCGGGTCAAGACTTTCTGCTTTCTTCGGGTCTAGTGGCCTGTTATTTTCCGCTTCTGGTACTACAATCTTGGCTCTTAACTCGGCAGGCGAAACGCTTGTGATTGGACGCTTCAAAAACTCGCAAAGTAGTTAACGACGCATGGCCTCCGATATCCTACACATCAAAGACAGTTATTATTTCGACGTTCCCAAAACGATTTGGACACGTCATTACGAGAGCCCAGCTCAAATCGCTGGCAGCTTTCCTTGGTTCGTTCGTTTAGACGACGATTACCAGGACTGGGAAGCCGATCGCTTTATCCACACCCTCTCCGAAATTACGGGAGAACCAGGTGCGCTTGAGAGCGTGAAGTCGAATTGGGAAAAAGCGAAACACAATCACGCCAATCATGGCAAACCTCTCGATCGTTATTTGAACGATGGTGTTGCCAAGCTGGAAGCGACCGCTCGCACGTGGGCATCCAAGAATGCACCCGACGCTCGCGATCCACTAGACGCCTATCTAGCCAAAAACCCAACGGACGAATTTGCTTGGGTCGCAAAGATGATCCGCGATCCGCAGAAGAAAGCTGCTTGGGAAAAGGCATCGGTTGACGCCAATTCGCAAGAAGCTCTGCAAGAGTATCTGTCTCTCGATCGGGCAAAGTGGGACCAGCACAAACTAGATGGTTACAGTAAAGCTCTGTCGGGCAAGGTTTTTATTCCGCAAGTATTCGGTGGTCAACTGCGCAATGCATATGAAGCAGAGACTGGCTTTTGCGTCTCACGCTACATGATCCTTGAAGTCGCAGTCGCAGTAATCGTACTGTTTGCTTTTCGCTGGTTAGCAGCGAAGGTAAAAGATGGCGGATCGCCTAAGGGCAAGATGTGGAACTTGCTCGAAGGTTTGGTTCAATTTGTCCGTAACCAAGTGGTTGTGCCAGCAATGGGCGATCATGACGCAGACCGCTTTTTGCCTTTGTTCCTTACTTTGTTTTTCTTTATTCTTGGCTGCAACCTAATGGGCATGCTTCCCTTTCTGGGAGCACCAACCGCAGCATTCGCAACGACTTCTGCCCTGGCTGCCATCGTTTTCCTTACATCGTTTGGATTCGGAGTCAAGGAACTTGGCCCAGTTGGTTTCTTTACCAACCAGGCCCCGCATATTGATATGCCGTTTGGTATCGGTAAGGTTTTTTCATTTTTGATTTTGATGATTGAATTGCTGTCGTTTGGAATCAAGCATTTGATTCTATCGGTGCGGTTATTGGCAAACATGGTCGCAGGTCACTTGGTGCTTCTGGCGATTATGGGAATTGCCTTTGGTGCCCATGCGGTTTCGATGCATATGGGTACTTGGTCAGTGGTAGCGATGATCTCGATCCTCGGTACCACCGTATTGAGCTTTTTGGAATTGTTCGTCTGCTTTCTGCAGGCGTATGTGTTCACCTTTTTGGCGGCATTGTTTGTCGGTAGCGCGATTCATCATCACCATTAACCATGATGTTGAAGAATGGCGTGATTCCGATCCTTTAGTATTCCTTTTCGGAACGGGTTTATCTCGAATCGTTTGTTTTCAGGAGAATCTGCTGTGTTAAATTCGGTACGTGTTGTATTTTGGGCCATGGCTCTGATGTTGGTTATGGCAGCTCCTGGCATGGCACAGGAAGCGAATAGCGTTGCTGGCGCTATCCCTGGTGCTGTTGGCGCAGGTTTGGTTGCTATCGGTGCTGGCTTGGGCATTGGCCTTCTTGCTAAGGGCGCAGTTGAATCGATCGCTCGCCAACCAGACTCCGCTGGTACCATCCAAGTTGCGATGATCATCGCGGCTGCTCTTATCGAAGGTTTTACCTTCTATGCAATTTACGTTTGCTCGACCCAAAATCCTTTTGGCGGCTAATTTTCAGTACTCGACGTTTGCGTCTAAGTGAAGAGTCTCACCCATGAGCCTACCACCTGATGCAAGTCGCTAAGTTTCGCTTAGTGTGGTGTTCAAGTTGCTGTCTTAGGACTTTGCCATGAAATCAAGATTTTCGGTTGATAACAGTTTTCGATTTATGACGCCGTTGGCGAATGCAACCAATCGTGTAAATACGTGGAACTGCTTAGGTTTCTCAGCTGTCTTCGCACTGTTGTTTGGTTTTCTAACGATTGGTTCGTTGGATCGCCAAGCAATGGCTGAGGAAGAAGGAAAACCTGCAGCCGGCGAAACGAAGGCGGAAGCGGACAAAGCTCACGCTGATTCGCATGGTGAAGAAGCTGGTCATGCTGCTGGACATGGTCACGACGACCTAGACAACACACACAAAGACGGCTCCAGTAAAATGGAATCGCCTGATGACTGGAGAATGGACAAGGCTCTGTTCACCGTCGTCGTGTTTTTGCTGTTGCTGGCTGGACTTTATTTTATGGCTTGGGGCCCGATCATGGAAGGTTTGGCCAAACGCGAAACAGGTATCAGCACTCTGATCGCGAATGCCGAGAAGGCTTCCGCAGACGCAGCCTCCAAACTTCGAGAATATGAATTGAAGCTGGAAGTTGCCGCCCAAGAAGCCCAAAACATGTTGGCTCAAGCTCGCAAAGATGCTGAAGTTGCTGGTCAAAAGATCATCGGCGAAGCACAGGCGGAGGCTGGACGTCAGAAGGCTCAGGCATTGGC
>Ga0075163_10001124_pt1 | contig 35664 bp, 30 predicted proteins | sample JI1023141ADNA_FD_71478 | JGI IMG/M metagenome (GOLD analysis project Ga0075163, IMG submission 71478) | Wastewater effluent complex algal communities from Wisconsin, to seasonally profile nutrient transformation and Carbon sequestration -... | ecosystem: Engineered > WWTP > Effluent > Algae...
ACTCCAAGGGCGGCGTCGACGCCCGCGCCTACATCTCGAACTTCAAGGCCGGCGACAAGGTCGCGAGCCTCACCACCATCGCCAGCCCGCACCGCGGCACCGCCATCGCCGACACCGCGCTCAAGCTGCTCCCCGACAACGCCTACGCAGACAAGGCGCTCTCTGCCATCTCCACGCTGTGGACCCGCACATTCTCCGAAGCCGAGCTGGCCGAGGGCAACGATCTGCGGGCCGCCCTGGGGTCCATGGCCGAGAAGAACGCCGAGGCCTTCAACCGCACCCACCCGGACGACGCGCGCGTGCACTACCAGTCGTGGGCCGGCGTGAGCAACGTCGCCGGCATCTCGAACCCCAAGGACGAAGAGGGCTGCGCGGGCAAGGGCTACATGAACGGCACGCCCCGGGACCGCATGGACCTGAAGCTCATCCCGGCGGCCTGGTTCGTCGGCCACGGCACCGAGATGCGTCCCAACGATGGCCTCTCCACGGTGGAGAGCGCCAAGTGGGGCGAGTTCCTCGGGTGCATCCCCGCCGACCACCAGGACGACGTGGGCCGCAACGGCAAGACCGGCAACGACTCACGCTCCGGCTTCAACCACGTGCGCTTCTACCGACAAGTGGCCTTCGATCTCGCGCGCCGCGGCTACTGAGAGCCTTCGCTTCGTCGGCGCAAGAGCCACACGCCGACCGCGGCGAACCACGCCGCGAACACCGCACCGCACGCGAAGGTGATCTTCGGCCCCACGTGGTCGGGGTATCCAGCGACCACGTCGCACGCGGCCGTGAGCAAGCCGAGGGCGGCGAGTCCGCGCGCGGTCTCCCACAGGGCCGAAGCCAAGAGCAGGGTGGCTGCGGCCATCAAGAGCGCGACGAGATGGAACGCGCCGTAGGTGATCGCCACCACGAGCTCCGCCTGGTCGGCGGAGTGCGCCTGGATGTCGAACACCGGATATACGAGGCGACCGTGCACCACGACCGTCCCGGCGAGAACCGACATGGCGAGGGCAACCAGGCCGCAGGCGATGGTCGCCCGCTGGGGGCGCGACGGCGAGAGCACGCGATGGAGCGCCGCGAACGCCGGCACCGTGAACGCCATCGCGAAGCAGAGGGCCTCGCTGAAGAGCATGAGCGTGTGCCGATGGTCGGTTGCCCAGCTCAGGATCTCGGCTCCGCGCGAGGGAGGAGGCCCGGCGAGGAGCTCGAGCACGCTCCTCGCGAGAAAGAGTGCCCCGCTCGCGAGAAAGGATGCGCCCCCCACACGGGCGTTGGTTGCGCGCGCCGGAGGAGGTGGGTGCTTCGCGCCAGCCATGGCCAACCCAGGGGTACCACGGCAACAGCAACGCCGGAAACGGATACACTGACGTCGATGAGCGACCTTCCGTTCTTCAATCTCCGGTTCGCGCGTCAGGTGCTCGGGGCGGCGCAGAAGCTCGCCAAGCGCCTGCGCCCGAAGGATCCCTTCGCCGAAGTCGAGGGGCCGCTCGCCGATGCGACCGCGACCCCCGCCGAGAAGCGCGCGTTCTACGAAGCGGGGATGGACACCTGCCCGCGCTGCAAGAACGCCGGCATCTTCAGCTCGTTCTACGGGCGGAACGGGCGCGCGAACGGCGACGGATACGGCACCGAACGGTTCTCCTGCAGCAAGTGCGATCTCATCGTGGACTTCGGGTACGACGAGGCCGGCGACGAGCCGTACTATCACGAGACGGCTGGATGGAATCACACCGAGTACGCGAAGCGCCCGATGCACCGGCGCTGAAGCTCACTGGTCGTGATTGGGCCTGTCGTCGGCCCTCGCTCAGGGTGCCCGCACCCGTCGGGTTGCCGCGGCTTCGTCCACCAGGATGACGGCCGTACCGTCCGCTTCGACCCCTCCCAGCGCGCCCCCGTAGATGATGAGAGCGTCACGCGTGCCGATCGCGTCGTAGACCGCCGCGAGCGAGGAGGGCCCGCTGCCGAGCATGCCCCTGCGATCGATCACGTCGAAGGCCGCCGAGCTGACGGCGGAACGAACGTGAACGGTCATGCCGGAGAAGGGGCTCGCACCGACGGGGCTCACGTCCCACATGAAGCGGACGCGCGGGACCACCCCCGGGCGGGCGGGGGGCAGGGTCGGCGGTGTGCCGAGCCACTGGCAGGTCCCCGGGGCGTACGGGCCTCGCGTCAATACGAAGTTCATCATCATGCGCCACTGCCGCTCGGCGGGCGGGCGACCCGGCAATAGACCGGTCACGATGCTCGCGTCGCCGCCGCCTTCGCAGACGAGCGAGCCGCGTGGAGCCGATGCGGGGCGGGGAAAGAAGTTCCGGCGGCTCGCGACCACGTCGTCCGACGTGGGCGGAGCCGGTAGCTCGGGGGGAGGCGGCGGCGGTGGCGGCGGCGGTGGTATCGGCGGCGGTGGCGGCAGGCAGAGACCCGACGGATCCGGCCCTACGCCGGGCTGGTTCTCGCGGATGTAGAGGTAGATGCTGCACAGATCGCGATCGGGCTGCGCGGTGGCGGAGAACGCTGGCATCGAGGCAGCCGGAAGGGGAAGGCTGCGCCCGGTGCGTACCACCCCCCGAAAGGTCGGGAAGTCGTAGCGTGCACGGGCGCGCAAATCGCGGCTCGGAAAGCTGGTCACCAGGCGCGGCCCGTGGCACCCGCCGCCGAGACACGTTGCTTCGTAGCGCGTACGTCCGGCCTCCGCCGATTGGGCGAGCGCCGTGCCGGCGACGCTGAAGGCGAGCAGCGACGCGCTAAGGGAGAGGGGCTTCAACGACATAGTACTCCCAGGTCGACGGTTTGAAGCCCGCGCAGTTGCGCTCGCACGGCATGGCGGTTACGCGAAGACGAAAGGGGGACCCGGGGGGAATTTCGACGGTGCGACCGCCCGCCTGCGGCAGCCGATACGTCCCGCTCATGATCCGTGAATCGGAGACCCGAAACGCGAAGTTCTGGAACACCGCGTCCGGCGCGTTCACTTCGATGATCCCCCGCTCCGGCGCACTCGAGAGTGTTTGCAATCCGTCCGCCGGAGACAGGCCGCTGCCCGCGGTTTCGAGGTAGCGCCAAAGTCGCAGCGCCGGTGCGACGGAGGCCAGCGCACGAGGGACGCGGCACTCACCCGGGCCGAGCACCGCGCCCGCTGCCGACGAGGCCACGCGCACGTTGAGCTGCAGCGCCCAATACAGGCTATCTCGGGTGCGGCTACGCGGCCCCTCTTCCAGAACGCCCAGCTTGAACCAAGCGGTGCTACCGGCGCGACACGTGAGGTCGTACACCGGCGGCGCCAGTCGTCGGGTCGCTTCGGCGGTGTCTACCGGCGAAGGCGGCGTCAGCGCGGACGCGGCCGACGCCGGCAGGGGCACCGCGCCGCCCGCTTTGCCCTGTGCCCGCACCACCGAGGCGACGGCCACTGCGGCGAGAAGGGGGATGATGAACCGAGCGCGCATCCGTCTACGCTACGACGCGTCGCGGTGCGCCGCAACCCACCGCACGGAGGTCACAGGTAGTGATACGGCGCGGGCTTCTCCCAGGCGTTGTTGCGGCCGTCCGGATAGTTGACCGGCGCGCTCGCCAGCTCGTCGTCGGTAGCGTCGAGACACGCCACGTTCACCGCGAAGAACGCCGAGCCCATCATCGGCAAGAACCCGCCGCGCGAGAACGGGCGAACGCCGCAGTGGCGACAGAAGGTCAGGTGCAAGAAAGGCTCGGGCATATGCGCGGGCGTGTGCCGGTAGTCGGTGAGCGCGTCCTCGCCTTGCACGATGCGCACGTCCGCCTCCTTCACCAGGATCATCCAGAAGCGGGCCTTCGAGCAGAAGGAGCAATTGCAGCGGATCGTCCCCGCGGCGAGATCGGTTTCGCAGGCGAACACGACCGCGCCACAGTGACAGCTGCCTCGGTAGGTTTTCTTCATGCCCGGTAAGAGTCGACCGGGCGAGGAATCTCATCGGTCCGGGAAAAGAAACCGCGCGTGCACCGCCGGGTCGAGAAAACCCGTGGTCTCGGCGATGAGCGGGCCGCGCAGGCCGATGACGTTGAGGGCACCCAGGCGAAAGTCGGGTCCCTGGTAGCAGGCGAAAGCCGGCTGGGCGCTGGCGCGCATGGGTACCAGGCGCCAGGGCGTGGCGAACACGCGCTCCCGGAAGAAGCGCCCGATGGCCTCGCGTCCGACGAACCAGGTGGGGATCGGCGGCATCGAGAAGCGCGCGTCCTCGGCCAGGAGCTTCACCAACGCGTCCACGTCGGAGCGACCCCAGGCGTCGACGAAGGCCGTCACCAGCGCGCGCTCGCCGGCTTCGCCGAGGTCGCGGAGCACCGCCTGCTGCGAGGTGGCCGGCCCCTTCTCCTGCATCGTCTGCCGCGCCCGCTGGAGCGCGCTGTTCAGCGCCGCGACGCTGGCCCCCACGATCTCCGCCGCCTCCGACGCTTCGAAGCCCAGCACGTCGCGGAGAATCAGCGCCGCCCGCTGGGTGCCCGGCAAGTGCTGGAGCGCGGCCACGAACGCGAGCTCGATGCTCTCGCGCTGCTCGAACGACATGCTGGCGTCCGCGGGATAGGGCTCGAGCCACAGGCTCGCTTCCATCATGGGCGCGAGGTCGGTGCCCTCGCTGGGCGGTCCGTGCTCCGGCGGGGCGATACGACGCTGCCGCTGGGCCATGAGCCGCAGGCAGGCGTGCGTGGCGATCTGATACAGCCACGACCGCAGCGAGCTACGACCTTCGAAGGCCGCGAGGCCGCGCCAGGCGCCGAGCAGCGCATCTTGCACGGCATCTTCTGCATCCTGCACCGACCCCAGCATGCGATAGCAGTAGGCCTGGAGCTCCCCGCGAAAAGGCGCCACGCGCGCCCGAAAGTCGTCGTTACCCGCCGCCGTCATGGGCACACGCTATCGCGAGGTATCTCCGGAGCCAACGACCACGCGACACGTGTTCGGGCGCCCGAACGCGATCACTTTCGTGCGTCGAGGTCGAAGGTCTGCGTGAAGACGGTTCCGAAGCTGAACGCGGCGCTCTGCCAGAACCAGACGCTGGTGAAGTTGAAGCCGACCCCGACCAGCAAGAGACCCGCGAACGAAAGCAGCATGAGGGGCACCACCATGGCCCACGCCTTCCAGTAGGCGAGCCCTCCCTGTCGCACCCGGCCGAGCGCGCGAAATGGGTCGAAGATCTCCCGCGGATCGTAGACCTTGCAGTAGTGCGACATATAGCCCGGGATCGCGACCACCGCCGCGAGCCACAGGAGCGCGCCGACCACCATCAAGGGCGTCAGGTTGAACCATGCGCCGAGGCACGCCAGCGAGACGCCCGGGAGGCCGTACATCATCATCCCGAGAAACGTGAGCGCGCCGTGCTTCAGCAGCTCGGCCGGGTCGCCCCAGGCGGGCCACGGGTACTGCCCGTTCTGCATGCGATGCACCACGCGCACCCGATGCCCCATGTTCAGGAGCCATCCGACCACCGGTACGAAGAGCCACAGGGCACCGATGACGAGGTCTCGACGAGATTCCCGGGACTGAATCGGAAAGCGCAGCGAGCTCCGGAACGTGAGCGGAGCCCGGAGCGAGAGCGCGAGCTCCTTGGCATTCATCGACACCGGGTCGAGGGTAACCGCTCCCGGGCTGGAACGCGTGCGTTTCGCGTCAACCGAGGCCGGCGGCGGCCTTCAGTAGCTCGAGCTCCACGCGCTCGCGGAGCGCCTGGTGCTCCCGAAGCGCGCGCTCGAGGTGGCGGGCGAAGGCGCGCATGGCGATCACCCAGGTATGGGCCAGCGCTGCGCGGCGCGCCTCGAGGGCCTCGCTGCGCAGGCGAACCAGCTGGGCGAGCGCACGAGCCGCGCGATCGAACAGCTCGTCGACGTCGGGATAGCTGGGGAGCGGCACCGCGGCCACCCACACCAGCGCGCGGAGCGGATCGTGCTCCCGGAGCGCCGACTTCAGCGCCTCGGTGGCGCGCGCGTGGCTTCGTCGCTTGCTCGCCAGCGCATCCTGGGCCCGCTTCTGCTCGGCCTCCCGGGCACGGCGCTCGAGCCATACGCTGGGCGGTGCGCGGACCAGCTCGCCCTCGCTCTGGAGGAGCTCCAGCCCCTCGTCGAGGCGCCAGGAGAGGGTGCGTAGCAGGTCGGCCACCAGCTGCCGAGTATCCGCGTCGACTTCGACCACCTCGGCCACCGAAGCGCGGGCCGCATCGAGCGCACGGCGCGGAGCTTCGACGGCCGACGCGACCTGGGCGAGCGCTCGCCGCGCGGAGGCAGGGATCTCCTCGTGGAAGGCGCGAATGGCATCGGCCCGCGCCTTGGCGCTCCCTTCGCGCTCCCACCGGGAGAGCTCGCGCCCGAGGTGTGCAGCGCCGAAGGAGGCCGCGAGACCGCCCACCGCTGCGCCCAGCGCGGTGCCCAGGCCCGGCACCAGCGCCGTCCCCACCACTGCCCCCACCTTGGCGCCGGCGAGACCGCCGAGGGTCGCGTGGGTCACCGTGCGTGCCCGCGCCTCGAGGAGCGACTCCGGCGCACGACCTTCGTCGAGGCTGCGTCGGAGCTCCGCGAGCTCGGCGCGCCCCCCTTCGACCCGCGCTTTGGCGGCAGCGAGCCGCGGACGCTGCGCGAGCACCGCAGCCCCCTCCCGAGCCAGCTCCGCAAAGGTTCCCGGAGCCTCGCGCAGGAGGTCGAGCGCCTCCGCCTCGCCACACGCCACCGCCACTGCCACCGCGGCATCGGCCATGGCCGTCTCCGCCAGATGCAGGAGCGCGCGTTCGGGCTCGGCCGGCCCAACGTCGATGGCCTCGATGCGCAGATGGGGTCCGGCGGCGACGAGGGCTTCGAGCCCTTCCTGGGCCGCAGAGAGGGCGGCGAGCGAGGCCACCAGCTCTTCCTGATGCGCGCTCCGGGCGAAGGCCGGAAGGCCCGCGACGAACCGCTCCCGCTGCGCCACCAGCCCTTGCTGCAGCGAGCGGCGCCTCAGCGACCCGCCCACCGCGGTGGCCGCCGAAGCCAGCGCCGGGATGAGCATGCCGAGGAGGATCGGGTCCACGGCGCTCAGCGTACTCCCCGCGACCTTCATTCCCAACCGCGTGTGTGAAGACGTCTTTACGATCGGCGCCCCAGGGCCAGTGAATGGGCCGCACCGATGGGTCGTCCAAAACCCAAGGTGCTTACTTATGCGAAAACTTATCTTCCTCTTTCCCTTGTTGGCAGCATGCGTACTTGAACCCACTCCCTCCGCAGACGACGCCCCATCCGCGCTCACGCCGGCGAAAACCGAGCTGGCGCACGAGGTGGACGTCGACAAGGAGCTCCTCGTCAAGGACTCCTGGCTCCTCGGCGATCAAGATCCCGACGCGCCGGCGAGCTTCCGGATGCCGGCAGAATGGCGCTTCGCCACGCGCTTCCGTGCGCTGGGTGCGGGCAGCATCGATGGCTTCTTCGACGGCTTCCAGGCGACCCACGCGTACACCTCGGTGGACGCCGAGACCCCCACCATCCCGCTCCCGCGGCATGCCCTCTCGGTTCCCTTCCTGGTGAGCTGGCGCGCGGCCGGAGGTTGTTACGGCTGCGACGCCGGCCCGCTGCCGCTCGACCAGGCGCCCTTCGTGCTGGTGGGCATCGTCAACCGCGTGGACCAGGCCGAGGACCCGTGCTCGCCCGAGGCCGGCGAGCTGCGCTTCGTCTACAACGCTTTCGACGCCAAAACGCGGCGCCCGGAGCCCTTCTCGGTGATCTTCGAGTACCGGGTGCCCAAGGAGGCCGCCACCTGGGCCCGCGCCTTCCACGCGCTCGGGAGCCTCCATCGCACCGAGGAGTACCGAGCGCGCTTGCTGGCGCTCACGAGCATGGTCACCGCCGACCCCGCCAACTTGAAGACCGTGCGCACGAACGAGAAGGTCTTCACGAGCGAGTGGCGCCTTCGGGAGTTCCGGGTGCGGGGCGGACAGCTGGTGCCGGTGGCGCTCGCAGAGACGCCGGACATCTCCTTCAACCAGACGAGCGAGCTCGACGCGCTCTTCGCCCAGCGCGTGAAGCTCGGCGCCAGCACCCCGAACCCGGTGCCGATCATGATGATGACCGGCGAGGCCAGCACCCCCAGCGCGGACTTTCGCTGGGAAAGCTCGAGCTACGTGGGCGGCGCGAGCAGCGGGAGCAACGCCGGCCCCTACAGCCAGCGCACCTGCAACGGGTGCCATGGCGGCAACAGGCCAGACCGCGATCGCCTGCCGTTCCAGCACGTGGGCTTCGGACAGGCGTACTACGGGTCCATCGGGGGCGAGCCGCAGGTCTCCGACTACCTGAGCAAGACCGAGCTCCCGAAGCGCAAGGAGTGGCTCTCCTCGGCGATACAGGTAGACTGCACGCAACCCCACGCCTACACCAAGAGCGCGGTGGGCGGCCTGCGCGCCGCGCACTGACCGTCGATCAGTCGAAGCGGCCGTAGGGCGACGAAGCCGTGGCCGCGGGTTGGGCGGCCGTCGTCGAAGAAGGCGACGGCCGCACGGCGGGAGCCAGTGCCCGACCGGGAACGAGGCCACTTGGCTCACCGGGAACGAACGTGCCCGTCGCAGTGGCCGATGCGCGAGCGTTCCGCCACTCCATCTTGCCCGCGCGAGCTTGCGGCGCATAGGTCGCTGAGCGCTGGAGCGCGCCGTAGAGCACGAGCCCCACGCCCAGGAGCAGCAGACCTCCCACCAGCACGACGCCGGGAACGCGGCTCGTGCGCAGCGGGACGACCACCTCTTCGACCACCGGGGCCACGGCCGCGACCGGCTGGGCAGGCGCCGGACGGCTCTCGATGCGCGGAACCACTGCTGCGATCGGAAGAGTCACCGCGAACGGCGCCGCCACCTGCACCGGCGGCGCCGGTGGGTCGGAGGTCTGGCGGATCATGGGAATGGTGCCGGGCTTGGGCGGCCGGGAAGATGGGCGGCGGCCTTCCGCGCCCGCCATGTGCGAAGGGGGTCCGGTGCGCTCGGTCCTCACCGCCGAGGACGCGATGGGCTCGGTGCGGTCTTCCATCACCAGCGGGCTGCGCAGGTTCATGGCGCTGAAGCGCGGCAAGAGCGGCTCCAGTGCCTTGCTCATCTCCCGCGCCGACGCGAAGCGCTGGCTCGGTTCTCTGGCGAGCGCCCGCAGGATGATCTTCATGAGCGGGGGGAGCACGCCCTCGATGGGAGGAGGTGGCTCCCCGGCGACGATGCGCGCCATGGTCATGGTCACGTCTTCGCCCACGAACGGCTTCTTTCCGGAGAGCGCTTCGTACAGCAACACGCCCACCGAGAAGATGTCCGTCTCCGGCCCCAGCGGCTGCGCCATGATCTGCTCGGGCGACATGTACGCGCCGGAGCCGACGATGTGCGAAGGCTGGGTGATCCGCTTGATACCGGCCTTGGACTGGGTGAGCTTGGCGATGCCGAAGTCGAGGAGCTTCGCCGAGACGCCCACCGCGGCGTTGGTCGCCAGGAACACGTTCGCGGGCTTCACGTCGCGATGCAGGATGCCGCGCTCGTGGCTCTCGGCCAGCGCCGAGAGCAGCTGGGTAGCGATGACCAGGCAGCGCGTTTGCGCCACCCTACCTTCGCGGACGAGGCGCGCCCGGAGCGACTCGCCCTCGAGGAGCTCCATGACGATGTACGGCGGCGTCCGGAAGTTCATGTCGAGGACGGCCACGATGTGCGGATGGTTGAGGGAGCTGGTGAGCTCCGCCTCCCGCTGGAAGCGCGCCATGGCCTCGCTGTCGAGCGCAAGGTGCGGGCGCAGTGCCTTGATGGCCACCGGTCGATGGAGAATCGTGTTCTCCCCTTCGAAGACCGCCCCCATGCCGCCCTCGCCGATCTTCCGCCCTACCCGGTAGCGGTCGTCGAGCAGCGTACCTTCCTCGATGCCCGGCTCCACTGGCCGAGCCTATCACCGCGCAACGCCACGCGGAAAAAAGCCGGTGCGGCGCGGACAGCGCAGGCCCGCGTCACTCTTTCGGGCGACTCGTTCGGCGGAGGGCGCCGGCTTATCGTCTGGGAGACATCGATTCCTCCCCCACGCAGTCCGCGAGGTCCTCCCGCATGCTCGTCCGCCATTCACACGCATCCCCGATCCCCCAAGAGCCCTGCCGCATCCGGGTCCGCCCACACAACGACAACGGCAACGGGGGCGACGACCAGGCACCGGACACGCTCCCGAGCGCGCCCGAAGCACCCAAGCCCAAGGCGCCGCTCGACCCCGCTGCCGCCGAATCGGCGGTCTGGCGCGTGTCCTGGCGCGAGCAGCTGGTGGCCCTGCTCCGCGCGAATCCGGTGAAGCCGAAGGAGTGAATCGCTGCGCATCCGCCCAGCCATCGCGGGCGACGCAGACGAGAAAATTGCGCGACGAGAACGCACAGACCTCCCTTGCCAGCGCAGCGGCGTCAGGGCTATCTAACGCGCATGATCAAGCGTCCGAAAATTGCCATCATTGGAGCCGGCGGAAACGTTGGCGCGGCTGTCGCTCAGTGGGCGGCGCAAAAAGAGCTCGGCGATCTGGTGCTCATCGACCTCAAGGCCGGTCCGGCCGAAGGTCGCGCGCTGGATCTGACCCAGTGCGGCCCCTGGGAGGGCTTCAACAACACGAGCTTCGTCGCCAGCGACAAGGCCGAGGCCATGGCCGGCGCCGACGTGGTGGTGATGACCGCCGGCGTCCCGCGCAAGCCGGGCCAGTCTCGCGAAGAGCTCATCAACGTCAACGCGGGCATCGTCAAGGCCATCTGCGGCGACGTGAAGAAGTACGCCCCGGACGCGGTGCTCATCGTCGTCTCCAACCCGCTCGACGCCATGGTGTTCGTGGCCAAGCAGGTCACCGGCTTCCCGCGCGAGCGCGTCATCGGCTCCGCTGGCGTCCTCGACAGCGCGCGCTTCCGCACCTACCTCGCCCTCGCCGCCGGCGTGAGCGTCGAAGACGTGCAAGCCATCGTGCTCGGCGCACACACCGACAAGGACATGGTTCCGGTGCTCTCCACCGCCACCATCGGCAACGTGCCGGTCTCCAAGTTCCTCTCCGCCGAGAAGCTCACCGAAGTGGTCGAGCAGACCAAGAAGGGTGGCGCCACGCTCACCGGTCTCATCGGCACCAGCGCCTGGCTCGCCCCCGGCGCCGGCACCTGCCTCATGGTCGAGGCCATCATCAAGAACCAGGGCCGCGTTCTCCCCTGCTCCGTCGAGCTCAATGGCGAGTTCGGCGTGAAGGGCGCGTTCGTCGGCGTGCCGGTGAAGCTCAGCGCCAAGGGCGCCGAGGCCGTGTACGAGTTCGAGCTCTCGGCCGCCGAGAAGGACGCGTTCGGCAAGTCCGTCGCAGCCAACACCGAGCTCATGGAAATCGCCAAGGGCTTCCTCGGCTGATCCGCAACGCCAACTGAGCGCGAGGCGTCCAGCGAGAGCGGCAAATGCCGCAGCTGCACGCCTCGTCGCTTTTTGTGCCCACGGATCGCCTGCCTTGATACCGTCTCCGCTGTCAGCGCTCGAACCACACCTGCCTACCTATTTGGCGCCGGAAACTTTCTCCTTCCGAGCAGCGCCCTGTACCCAAGAACGCGAGGAGGCGATCCCCATGTCGAAGTCCGCGGCGAGCTTGTTGCGAGAGACGCAGTTTCCGGGAGAGGCGACGTTTGCGGCGGCGCGCATCCACGGTGCGGCGCGGCCGGTGCTCCTGACGATTCCGTGCGACCTCGAGGAGTACGCGCGGGTCCACACGGGCCCGAGCAGCTGGTCGGCAGAGACCGACGCGAGCGCGCAGGTGTTCGAGGGCGCCACGGATCGCCTCTCGGAGGAGAGCTTCGAGAGCCTGTTCGATGGCGGCTTCGACGGCTGAACGCGACGCTTCGTACGCGAGCGCCGCACATGTACGGCGCCCGGCGATGTGCCGCGGTGCGCCAGTGCGCTTGATCCATCGGGACGATGTGAGAGACTGCAATCATCCCGATGGCAGGCCGAGAAAGCGCAAAACCCCCGGTGGCCCCCGGTGATGTCGTAGCGGAGAAGTATCGCATCGAGCGGACCCTCGGCATCGGCGGCATGGGCTTCGTGATGGGCGCGCGGCACCTCACGCTCGACCAGCCGGTGGCCATCAAGTTCCTGATCTCGCGACAGGACGCAGACGACTCCGCGGAGCGCTTCCAGCGCGAGGCGCGCGCGTCGGCCAGCATCGAGTCGGATCACGTGTGCCGCGTCTTCGACACCGGCGAGCTCCCGAGCGGCGTGCCGTTCATGGTGATGGAGTACCTGGAGGGGCACGATCTCGACGTCGAGCTCGAGACGCGCGGCAAGCTGCCGCTGGGCGAAGTGGTGGACTACGTGCTCCAGGCGCTGGACGCGGTAGCCTCGGCGCACGCCATCGGCGTGGTGCATCGGGATCTGAAGCCCTCGAACCTCTTCCTCGCGGTGCGGCCCGACCGATCGCGTCGCGTGAAGGTGCTCGACTTCGGCATCTCGAAGACGCTCTCCGATGCGCACATCACCGATACCCGGGGCATCGTCGGAACGCCGGCGTACATGTCGCCCGAGCAAGCCAAGAACTCGCGCAAGACCGACCTTCGCACCGACATCTGGTCGCTCGGCGCCATTCTCTACGAGCTGCTCTCCGGGCAACCGCCGTACACCGGCGAGACGGTGGGCGAGGTGCTGGCATTGGTGCTCGCCGAATCGCCGCGACCCCTGCGCGAGCTGGCGCCGCACCTACCGCCCGGCATGCTCGCGTTGGTCGACAAGTGCCTCGCGCGCGACCGCGACCAGCGGTACCAGAGCGCCGGCGAGCTGGCGCGGGCACTGGCGCCGTTCGCCGGGAACCCCACGTACACGATGCTGCCGCAGTCGGCCTCGCACATCACAGTGGAGGTCGCACCGTTGAGTCGGCCGCGCGACTCGCAGCCGATCGCGCTTTCTCCGCGTGCGAGCGCGCCGGGCCAACGGGCGGCGGCCGAGACGGTGGCCGGATGGACCGAAGGTGGCGCAGTCGCGGAGAAGCGGCGGCGCGGATACGTGCTGGGTGGAGGCGCCGCACTGGCCGCTGCGCTGGTGGTGGTGGGCGCACTGGTGGTGGGGTTGCGCGCGCGAGCGCGAGCCGCCGATCTGAGCGAGGGCGGTGCGGCGAGCGCGCTCGGCAGCGACGCGCCGGCGATGCTCCCCACCGTGGGGGCTCCGGAGTCGCCACCGCGGCCCGGCAGCGCGCTGGCAAGCGGTGCGCCTCTTCCGGTGGTGGCCGCGTCGAGCACCGCGGCCCCCACGGGCATCGCGCGACCCCCGGGCGCACCGGCGCACGGCACCGCCGCGGCGACCGCGCCGCCGAAGGCCAATCCGGCGCGCCGCACGGGTGGCAAGAATCCCCTTCTGGACTCGAGGGATTGAGGGCAATGCGTAGTCGCGGGTACGTTGCCCTTGCGCTCCTGATGACGGCCGGTCCCGCCTTCGCCGACGAGCCCTCGCCCGGTGAGCGAGCGCAAGCCGAAGCGCTCTTCCAGGCCGCCAAGGACCTTCAGGCGCAAGGCAAGCTCGGCGAAGCGTGTCCGAAGTACGCCGAGAGCAACCGCCTCGACCCCAAGCCCGGCACCGCCCTGAACCTCGCGGTGTGCCACGAAGACGACGGCAAGACCGCGAGCGCGTGGGTGGAGTTCCTCGAAGCCGCCAAGCTCGCCGCCCGCTCCCACCAAGGAGAGCGCGAACGCTACGCGAAGAAGCGGGCCGAAGAGCTGGAGAAGAAGCTCTCGCGCGTCACCTTCGTGGGTGAGAGCGTCGATGCGCGCACGGAGCTTCGGCTCGACGGGCGCCCCATGGCCAGCGGCGTCCTGGGCACGCAGCTGCCGCTCGATCCGGGGCCGCACGAGGCCAGCGCCGAGGCGCCGGGGAAGGTGCGCTGGGAGAAGAAGTTCGTGGTGCCGCCCGGGCCATCGGAGCTCACGGTGGAGATACCGAGCCTGACGACCGCCGTCGCCAGCGAGGGGACCAAGGCCGAGGCGCCGACGCCACCGCCGGCCGCTCCCGCGAAGCCGCCCAGCGGAAGCTACGCGCCCGCGGCCATCGCCGCCGGGGTGGCCGTCATCGGGCTCGGCGTGGGGACGGCGTTCGGCGTGCGCACGCTCGGCCTCAAGAGCGATGTGGATGCAAACTGCACGGGTCGCACCTGCAACGACGCGGGCATCGAGGCCAACGACCGCGCTCGCACCTCGGCCACCGTCTCCACCATCGGCTTCGCGGTGGGAGCGGCCGGCGCGGTGGGCGCGGTGATCCTCTTCTTCACCGGCCGACCGGCGAGCGCGAGCAGCCGCGCGTACGTCCTGCCTGGCGGCGGGCCGAATCTGGTGAGCCTCCAGGCCGGAGGCGCCTTTTGAGAGCGCTTCGCCTGGCGCTCCTGGTGCTCGCCGCGCCCGCGTGCGCCCTCGTCGTGGGTCTCGAAGACAAGGAGCGCGCCGGCGCCGATGCTTCCGACGGCGCTGCCAGCGCAGAAGGTGGCGCGAGCGCCGTCGAGACCCTCGCTACGCAGCAAGACCACCCGACGAGCCTCGCGCTCGACGCGACCCACGTGTACTGGGTGAACGAAGGTGGCCAGCTGCGGCGACGCGCCAAGGGCTCCACGGCGGTCCCGGAGACCATGGCGCAGGGGCTCGCCACACCGCGGTGGATCGCCGTCGACGGACAGTACGCGTTCTGGGCGGCAACCAACGCCCCGCAGGTGAAGAACGACGCCGGCGCCCCGGCGCGGCAGATCATCGTCGGGCGCGTGGACAAGACGCGCCCCAATCAGCCGGAGGAGATTTACGGCGGGGACTACAACGGCAACGTGCGGCTGCTCGCGCTCTTCGACGGCTACGGCGCTTCGGGTAGCGACGCCGCCAGCGCATCCGACGGGTTCATCTTCACCGTCTTCTCGCAGTCGTCGAACAACGACGCGGTTCGCCGCTACGCGCGCACCGGCAACAGCAACGAGACCAACCTGGCGCAGAACCAGGACGGCGTAAGCGCACTCGCCGCCGACGAGACGCGGCTGTACTGGGCGGTGCGCCAGACCCGGGAGCTGCGGGCCCGCCTCAAAGACGGCAACGTGCAGCCGGATCGCCTGGCGACGCTGCCGGACATCGCCACCGATCTGGCGGTCGACCCGGCCTTCGTCTACGCCCTGCTGGCCAACGGCGCGGTGTACCGGGTCGACAAGAGTCGGCCCGATAGCCTGGAACGGGTGACCCAGGCGCCCGCCGGCGGGCAAAGGCTCGCGGTCGACGATGCCCGCGTCTACTTCACCATCGGCATCGACGGCGACGCCAACGGTCAAGTGTACACTGCACTCAAATCGCCGGGCGGTGACCCGCCCACCCTCCTGGCCAGCTTTCAGGGCGAGCCGCGTGGCGTGGCGGTGGAGCAGGACCCGCTTACCCGGAAGAAGTCGGTGTACTTCGTGGCGCGCAGCGAGGGCTCCGTGAAGCGCGTGGCGCTCCCCTGAGCCAGCGGCGGGGTCCTTCACCCATGCTTCGGGCTCAACGCTCGGCCGGCGGCAACCCATTCCCGGCGACCGCAAACGACGGACGCGACGGGGCGCGGGCGACGAACGACCGCTCGAACTCTTGCAGGGGCACCGCCGGGCTCACCAGGAAGCCCTGATATTCGCGGCACCCGTGCAGGCGCAGCCACTCCAGCTGGGCCTGCGTCTCCACCCCCTCGGCCACCGTCTCGACGCCCAACATCTTGCACATGGCGAGGATGAGCTCGGCGATGGGTGTGGTGCGGTCGAGGGCGTGCAAGAACGAGCGATCGATCTTCAGGCCGTGAATCGGATACCGCTGCAGGTACGCGAGATTCGAGTATCCGGTTCCGAAGTCGTCGATGGAGATGCGGAACCCCATGGCGCAGAGCGCCTCGAGCACTTGCTCGGTCTCCTCGCCCCGGCCCAGCAGCGTGGACTCGGTGATCTCCAGCTCGATGCCCCGAGGGTCGCAGCCGGTGCGCCCCACGAGCGCCCGCACTCGCTCGATGAACCCCGGGTCGGTCAGCTGCCGCGGCGAGAGGTTCACCGAAAGCACGAGCGGAACGGCGCGAGCCCGGAAGCCCACCTCGGCCTCGGCCACGGTCTCGAGGACCCATGCACCGAGCGGCGCGATGAGGCCCGAGTCCTCGGCCACCGCGATGAACTCGCCGGGAAGGAGCAAACCGCGGGTCGGATGCTGCCATCGCACCAGCGCTTCGGCGCCCACCACGGCGTCGGTCGCCACGTCGAGTCGCGGCTGGTAGTAGACGACCAGCTCGTGACGTTCGAGCGCTACGCGCAGCTCGTTCTCCAGCGTGAGGCGCGCCTGCACGGCCACGTTGAGGGCTTCGGTGAAGTACCCCACCCGGTTTCGCCCTTCCGACTTGGCCTTGTACATCGCGAGGTCGGCATGACGCATGAGGGTGTCGAGATCCACACCGTCTTCCGGCAGGAAGCAAACTCCCAGCGTGGTGGTCACCCGCACCTGACTGTCGCCCACGCGTACCGCTTGCGCGATCACGTCCAGGATGCGCTCCGCCAGCACCGCTACGTGCTCTCGAGGCTCGGCCGCTCGAGCGAGCACCAGGAACTCGTCGCCGCCGAGCCGCGCCAGGAGATCGCCGGGCGGGAGAATCTCGCGCAGGCGCCGCGCCACTTCCACCAGCAGCTCGTCGCCCGCGGCGTGCCCCAACGAATCGTTGAGGTTCTTGAAGTGGTCGAGGTCGATGAAGACCAGCGCCGCGCTTCCCTCGTTGCGCTCCAGCTCCGCCACCCGTTCGCGAAAGCTGCGCGAGACGAAGTTGCGATTGGGGAGGCCGGTGAGCAGATCGTGATTCGCCAGATAGCTCTCGCGATCCTGGGCGTTCTTCAGCTCGTTGACGTCGACCTCGCTCACCAACCAGGCCACGTCGCCGGTGACCGCATCGTGCGAGCGCCGCGCGGTGATCTCGTGCCAGCGCGGCCCCGCGGTGGTGCGCACGCGACCCACGATGCGCCCCTCGCCGAAGGCATCGAGCTGCCCCCGGAGCCGCGCGTAGCCCGCTGCGTCCGTGAAGTGAGCTTCGAGCGTCGCCGCCACGCTCTCGGCGGTCGCGCGCGCAGCGGGGTTTCGGTACAGCGGGCGCCCATCGAGGGCGTACATGGTGATCATCACCGACGTGTGCAGCAGCGCCTCGGCGCTCCGCAGGTTCTCCGGATGCGCGCCGTGATCGACCAAGCCCTCGCAGAGCATGCCCATGCGCCCGCCATCGAGCTCGAACCCGCTGAAGACGACCCGCAACGGCTTGGGCTTGCCACCGGGGTAGAGGGTCCACATCTCGGTGAACGAGATGCCCGGGTTGCGCTCGAAGTCCGCCTGGTACTGGCGAAGTCGATGCGACACCGCCGGCGACATGTCGGCGCGCATGTCGCGCGCGCTGAGGGCCTCGAGCGACTCCGCTTCCCAGATGCCGAGAGCGCCGGCGTTGGCCCAACGAACGCGCGCGGCGTCGATGTCGAAGATCCACAGAGGCGTGCGCAGCCTCACCAGAAGCGCGAGCGCCTCTCCGTCGAGGGCGCGAGGGGGCGCGGAGCTCATGCGTGAATCTCACAGCTCACGCCTTCAGCATAGCGGGTTCGGCCGCGTGGGCATGACAAAGCGGGGGACGATGCCGCGGCGCTCAGTTCTCCGGAACCTGCCAGGCCAGCACCAGCCGTCCGTCGACCGCGGTCATGTAACCGGCCACCGGAAATACCGGGTGCGCGGTGAGGATGGCCCAGCATTGCCCCGGGCGCTCGAGCCCCTCCGCGCTGCCGAAGATCACGAGCGACCGCTGCACGCCCCAGACATTCCGCAGCTCCGCCGCATAGGTACGGCAGGGCTGCATCGAGGCAGAGACCTTGCCGACCTGCACGTCGGCGCTGCGGCGAAGCGGGGCGTCGTCGTGACGCGCGCGCAGGGCCGAGGTGACGTCGCCGCTCCAGGCAGCGCGAAAGGCGCGAATGGCGTCGTCGGAGGTCTTGAGCGGCCCGCGGGCAATCCCCTCCTCCCGCTGCTTGGGCGCCGCGCTCGGCACCGGGTCGACCGGCGGCGCAGTGCCCGACGAAGCGGGGGCCGGGATGGCCACCGCAGCCGAAGAAGCCGAGTCCTGTGGCGGCACCGACACGGCATCGGGCGCGGACTTCGACCCGCAGGCCAGCAGGAGGAGCGTCCCCAGAAGAGCGGTTTTTGGGGCGGCGCGCATGTGCGAAGGTACCACGCCGAGGCTCGCGCCCCGGAGCGACCGGAGGGTCGCCTTCGACGGCCGCCTTAGCGCGTTGAAAGGAAAAGGATTTTCGTTGGTCACTTCCTTTCTGAAGGGAGGCCTCCGAGGGTAGAATGCGGGACCCTCCGTTTCATGGCCGCCGACCGCTCCAGCATCGTCCTTCCCATGTTCGCGCAAAAGCCGCGCGTCGACTGGGGCGCGCGCGTGGCCAAGGTGGTGTGCGCGCTGCTGGCCCTCGTGGGTGCGCTGCCGCTCGTCGCGACGCTCCTCGTGCGCATGCCGTGGGTGCGCGAGCGCGCCTCGTTGGAGACCGCCAAGGTCGCTGGCACCCTGGGCGTGAAGGCGAGCTACCAGCTGGCGCTCCATCTGTGGCCACTCTCCGTGGAGCTCACCGATTTACGTGTAGAATCCACCGATAACAAAGGGCCGGCGCTCACCGCGCCGAAGGCCTTCGTGCGCCCGCGCTTCTTCGCGCTCCTGGCGGGCAAGGTGATCATCGACCAGGTGGAGCTGGCCTCGCCACGCATTCGCGTGGTGATGACCGACAAGCGCATCGTGAACCTGGGCATCGACCTCCCGGAGTCGAAGCCGGGCGAGAAGAGCGGCCCGTTCCACGCCCCCTTCGGCGTGGTGTCCATGAGCAACGCCGCCCTCGACCTCTCCTACGAGAACAACCACCTGGAGCTGTACGGCGTCGACGCCGACGTGAGCGCCGAGGACGATCCGCGGCAGGGGTCGACCCTGGAAGGCGCGCTGCGCGCCAACCGCATCGCGCTCACCCGCACCCGCGAGGACATGGAGGGCGGCTACATCGTCCTCGCCACCGACGAGGACGAGGTGTGCGGCGTCGACGGACGCTTTCGCTTCGAGCCACCGGGGACCATCCTGGTGCGGCGCTTCTCGGCCCACGGAGGCCTCGATCTCGACCCCGGCGTCGGCACCTTCCCCGGCTGCAGCCTGGCCGACACCGATCCGCGCAAACTGGAGCTGACGCTCGGTCACCTCACGGTGCGACTGCCCGAGGCGGGCGAGAAGTACCCGCGCGCCTCCGGCCACGTGGCAGTGCGCGCGCCGATCGCCGCCACCCAGCGCATCCCCGGCGCCCCCGAGACCGACGGCTGGGTCTCGCTGGACGCCGAGGTGCGCTACTCGCCGCAAGACCGGCTCCCGGAGGCCGACGGCGTCCTCAAGGTGAAGGGCGCCAAGGTCGACAAGTTCGCCTTGAACGCCGACGTGGAGAGCCACTTCTCCATCCACCGCGACGTGGTGGCCAGCGCCGAGACCAAGGTGAAGATCTTCGGCGGCGACGTGACCCTCACCAACGTGGCGGTGGAGCCCTTCACCGAGGGCATTCCCATCCGCGCTTCGCTCGTGGCCAAGAACGCCAGCATGGAGGAGATTCTCCGCGGCATGGCAGTGCACCAGCACCCACACGTGGGGTGGGACATCCTCAACGTCGAGGTGCCACTGTTCAAGGGCACCGTGAAGCCGCTGAAGCTCGACGGCGACCTCTCCGCCTCCACCGCCAACTTCGCCATCTGGGACAAGCCCGCCGACAACCCGGCCCACGAGCGCATCATCGGGGTCAAGTCGGGCGTCATCGCCGGCAAGGTGCTGGTGCGCCCGGAGGGGCTCATCTTCGATCGCACCCACGTCACTACGCCCCACAGCGTCATCGACGGGCTCCACGTGCTCATCGGCTTCCACGACAAGATCGCGGTCGACGTCCCCGCCGCCAAGGTCGACCTGGCGGACATCTCGCCGGTGGGCAGCCTGAAGCTCTCCGGCATCGCCGACGCCAGCACCCACGTGTACGGGCCGTTCAACGATCCGGTTGTGGAGGGCGACGCCACAGTGCAGAACTTCTCCCTCGCCGACATTCCCTTCGGAAACGTCACCGCCGCGCACGCCAAGGTGCTCAAGGGTCGCTTTCTCGAGCTCACCGGGGTGAAGGCCATCAAGAACAAGAGCCCCTACGAGATGCCCTCGGCGCGCATCGACTTCGGCGGCGGCGCGGCCATGGCGCTCGAGGCCGACGTCACCAGCTCCGACTTCGGGCTCCGGGATTTTTTCGCCCTGTGGAAGATGGACGAAGACCCGCGCTTCCTCGAGCTCGACGCGCACCTGGAAACCCAGGTGGGCCTGCGGGTGACGTTGGGCGGGCCGGAAGACGTGTGCGGCGGCGGGCTGGTGCAGGTGAGCGCCAAGGCCCACGCGCACGACGTGAAGCTCTTCGGCGAGCGCTTCGACGACGGCCACCTCGACTTCGACTACAACTGGGTGGACCAGCGGGCGGGCATCGAGGGCGCCGACGTCCAGGTGCGCTCCTTTGCGCTCCACAAGGTGCACAAGCCCGGTCGCCCCACCGCCGGCTCGGTGCTCGGCTCGGCTTCCATCGTGCGCGGCGGAACGCTCCGCGGCAACGCCGTGTTCGATGGTCTCGCGCTGAGCCGCATCGACACGCTGGGCGTGGCCCAGGAGCTCCTCACCGGCTCGGTGTCCGGCATCGCCACGGTGGCCGGCACCGTCACCTCGTTCACCGTGCTCGGCAACGCCGACGTCACGCCGGTGCGGGTCAACGGCGTGCCCTACGGCTCGTCGCAGCTGCACTTCAAGATGACGCAGACCAGCGCGCCTTCGGCCTCCATCGGCAAGACCCGCTGCGGCGGCTCCATCGCCGCGCCGTTCAACCGCGAGGCGTACTACCGCGATCTCGGCAAGCCAAACGGCGAGTTCGTGGTCGACGGGTCGCTCCTGGGCGGGCAGATCGTCCTCGATGCGGCGTCCATGACCCGCGAAGCGAACCCCGTCTTCAAGGGTCGTATCGGCCTCCGCAAGGTCGACGTGGGCGCCATCTCGCGCATCATCTCGCCACCCGACGACGTGGAGTGGGACGAAGAAGCGAAGGAGCTGGTCGGCGGCACCGTGAGCGGCGATCTCGTGCTCGGCGAGTTCTCCAGCGCGCATCCGACCCGCGCCCGCGCAACCTTCGCGCCCACCGCCATCACCATCACCGCCTCCGGTCAGAAGGTGGAGCTGGTCCCCAGCAAGTCGGTCATCGAGCTCAAGAACGACACCGTGTCGCTCCCGCCGCTCACCTTCCGGCTCGAGGCTGGCGGCGGCTTCTCCGGCTCCTTCGCGGTGAACGGCTCGGTGCGCAACCTCACCAAGGGTGCCCAGCTGGATCTGGCGGCCGACATCGCCCCCATCGATCTCTCGATGCTGCCCTCGCTCATTCCGCGGCTCACGCGCTCGGCCGGTAAGCTCACCGGCTCACTACGCATCACCGGCGCGCCCACCCAACCCGATATCGACGGCGCCATGCACCTGCGGGGCGGCGAGTTCGTGGTGCCGGGCATTCCCAGCGTCTCCGATCTCAACCTCGATCTCTCGGCGTCCGAGAGCGAAGTACGCCTCACCTGGGCCACCGCCAAGTTCGCCGGCGGCGACGTGGTGCTCATGGGCCGCATGCCCATCAAGGGCGCGTCGATGGGTCAGGCCGAAGCCACCATCGTGGGCCGGGAGCTCCACCTTAGCCCTGCCGACGGCATGCGCGCGGTGCTCGACTGCGATCTCGGCCTGAGCGGCAACTTGCTCGGCAAGGGAGGCACAAAGCGGCTCCCGCGCATCACCGGCAGCGTGCTCCTCGCATCGATGGACTACTCGCGACCGGTCAACCTCGACTTCACCCAGGGCTTGAACGGCACCGCCAAGCGTACCTCGGTGGAGAGCTACGACCCCTCCCTCGACGCCATCGCCTTCGACATCACGGTCAACGCCAAGGCGCCGGTTCGCGTGAAGAACAACCTGGCCGATTTTCAGCTGGGGTTCGGCCCCGGCGGCCTGGTGGTGAGTGGCACCAACCAGCGCATGGGCCTCCGCGGCGAGCTGCGCGCGCTCCCGGGTGGCCGACTCAGCTTCCTCGCCAACGAATTCGAGCTGAACCAGGTTTCCATCAAGTTCGACGACGCCACGCGCATCGCGGCCCACGTCGATGCCATCGCCGTCACCGAGTACAAGCGCTACACCTCTGCTGCCGCGGCATCCGGCGCCGGCGCGGCCCGGGCCAGCGGCTCCTGGCGCATCGCGCTCCACGCCTACGGCCCCTCCGACAACCTGAAGCTCGACATGACCTCCGAGCCGGCGCTCTCGCAGGAAGACATCTCGCTCTTGCTGACGGTGGGTCTCACCAAGGCCGAGGCCGATCAGCTGGGCACCAATGCGCTCTCGGTGTTCGCCTACGAGGCGGCGGGCACCGCCACCGGCGCCGATCGCGCGGTGAAGAAGTACATTCCGGTGGACGACTTCCGCTTCGGCAGCGCCTACTCGCCGCGCACCGGCCGCAGCGAGCCGAACTTCACCATCGGCAAGAGGCTCACCCCCAACGTCCAGGCGAACATCACCTCCGGCATCTCCGAAGACCGGCAAATTCGCACCAGCGTGGAGTGGCGTTTGAGTCGCGCCACCAGCCTTCAAGGGTCGTACGACAACGCCAACACCATCGGCGCGGCAGGCTTCGGCAACCTCGGTATGGACTTCCGGTGGCGCCTTGAGTTCGAGTAGCGGCACCCGCGACGCCCGCACTGGTGGTAAGTAGAAGCGCGTGCCTGCCTTTCTCCGCTGGCTCCTTTGCGTCACGCTGCTCCTCATTTTGTGGGGCAATCGCGCGCTCGCCCAGGGCCGGCCCATGGCCGCCGACTCCGGTGCGCCGGGGCCCACCGACGCCGGCGCGCGCGGCCTGGCGCTGGCGATCCTGGACGGCGGGCGCGACGCCTCGGCGAGCGACGCGGCCATCGACACCGGCATCGGCGATGCCGGGAGCAGCGATGGCGGCGCCGAGGGCGACGCCGGGCCGAAGCCCCGCGAAACCGACGACTCGCCTTCACCCCTCGAGGGACAACCGATCCTGCGCGTGGAGGTGACCGCCGACGACGCGGTGTGGCGCGACGTGGTGCTGCCGAAGCTGGCGGCGCCCGCGGGTGAGCGCTTCACGGCATCGCTCGCGCGGCGTCTCCTGGCGACCGCGCTCGAGACCGGACGCTTTGCCGACGGTCGCGTTTTCGCCCGGGCCGAAGCGGGCGGCGTGGTGGTCACCGTGCGCGTCGTTCCGCGCAAGGTGGTGCAAGACATCACCACCGACTTTCACGGCGCGGCCATCGTGCGCGACGACGTGCTCCGCGAGGCCGAGCTCACGCGCGACCAAGAGATCACCTCGGTGGCGTTCGCCGGCTACCAGAGCAAGATTCGCATCCTGTTCGCGCGCCACGGCTACCCGCAAGCCAAGGTCGGCATCGATACCCGGCCCGGCAGCGACGCGACGCGCGTGATCCTGCGCATCGACGTGGTGCCGGGCGACGCGCAGCGCATCGCTCGCCGGGTGTTCGACGTGGGGCACGGCGCGCCCGAGCGAGCGGCGCCCATCTTCGAGACCTACGGTCTCACCACCGGCGAGGTGGTCGACGAGACCCGCCTCGACGCGGCCGACCTCGAGCTCCAGAACCGTCTTCGCGGCGCCGGCTGGCACGCCGCCACCATCTTCCACGCCGTGGCCACCGAGCGCGAGGTGGTGACGCTGCGGGTGAAGATCGAGCTCGGGATCCGCACCCAGTTCAGCTTCGAGGGCAACGATCGCTTCGAGAACACCGTGCTGGTGAGCGCCCTCGGTGTGGAGCAAGACACCGATCGCTCACCGGGCCACCTCACCGACACGCTGAAGGCGTTCTACCGGGCACGCGGCTACCTCGACGTGGAAGTGGCCTTCGAAGAGCGCGCGCGCGGCGCAGATCGCGTGCTCCACTTCAAAATCCGCGAGCGACCGCGGGTGTCGGTGGCCGAGCGCATTTACCCGTGCTTTCGCCCGCAAGAGCTGGAGAGTCGTGCGCTCGAGGTGGCTCCCAAGACCGAGAAGGCGGTGGGCAACGAGGTCGACAGCTTCCTCGAGGAGGAGCTCCCGGGCGCCGACTTCCTCAAGGCGCCGCGCCAGAGCGGCCTGGGCATGCTGGGCAACGCGCCGCAGGTCGGGACCCGGCGGAACCCCAGCGAGCTGAACCCCAACACCACCTACGTGGCCGAGACCTACGAGCGCGCGGCCGCGCACCTCCAGGAGCTGTATCGCGCCGACGGCTACCTCTCGGCGCTGGTGGGTCCGGTGCAGGTGGTGCGCCGACGCTGCGATCCGAAGTCGCCGGCGGGCACCTGCCGCCCGATGCCGCTCCCCAAGACCATCGCCGACGCTTGCCCCTACGACGCACGGGGCTTGCCGCTCCCCTCGCCCGATGCCGACACCGCGCTCTCGTGCGTTCCCGATCCGTCGCGCGGCGTGGAGTGCGAGGGCCACCTCTCGGTGCGCATCCCCATCAAGCTCGGACCGCGCACCATCCTCTACGATGCCACCTTCGCCGGCGTGCACTCGCTCGCGCCTACCGAGCTGCTCGCGGCCTCCAAGCTGGTGTTCGGCAGCGCTGCCAGCCCGCTCAAGATCGAAGAGGCGCGCAAGCTCCTGGTAGATGCCTACAAGGAAGAGGGCTTCGCCTACGCCTCGGTGCGCGCTTCGCTTTCCCAGTCGCCGGACCACACCCGGGCGCGGGTCGAGTTCGACGTCTCCGAAGGCGAGAAGGTTCTGATCCGCGCCATCGTCATCCGTGGCAACACGCGTACCAGCGAAGCGCTCATACGGCGCCGCCTGGCCATCGCTGCCGGGGAGCCCTACCGGACGTCCCGAGTGCGTCGTTCGCAGGAGCGCATCGCGACGCTCAACACCTTCAACAGCGTCACCATCGCCCTCGAAGACCCGTACGTCCCCGAGAAGTGGAAGACCGTGGTCATCACGGTGGTGGAGCGCCCATGGTTCGCGCCGGAGCTCCGCTTCGGTCTCTCCACCGGCGAGGGTATCCGCGGCGGCGGCGAGGTGGCGTTCCGCAACCTGTTCGGCAGCGCCATCGCGTTCTCCATCAACGGACAGATCTCGTTCTTGCCCACCGAGCTGGTGCTCGACGAGGGCGTTCGCAAGAACTTCGCGTCGCTGCCGCTCACCGCGCGGCTCCCCACCCGCGTCACCACCTCGCTGCAGTTTCCGGAGACGGGGCTGGGCCCGCTCTTCCGCGGCGTCCTCGACGGGGTCTTCGTCCACGACCTGCAGCGCGACTACTACATCCGCAAGTTCGCGGCGATTCCCAGCCTCACCTACGCGCCGCGACGCGAGATCCGCATCACCGTCAGCCAGAGCATCGAGTACAACGCGGTCCGCATCTTCAACAACGACTTCGACACCTACCAGCGGCAGCTGGTGGCCTCGGGCCTCCGCGACCGCTTGAACGCGCTCCTGGTGCCCGACGGCAACAGCGTCGTCTTCGCGCAGAAGCTCGCGGTCGCCTGGGATCGCCGCGACAACACCCTCGATGCCACCAAGGGCACGCTGGTGGGGTTCAGCGTCGAGCACGTCGATGCCTTCGCCCTCGACCCGGCGAAGTCGCTCACCGAAGAACAGCTCGGTCGCGACAGCCACTTCCTCAAGCTCACACAGACGCTCAGCGGCTACCTGCCCATCTACAAGCGACTCCGCGTGGCGGCGCAGATGCGCGTGGGCGCCAACGTGCAGCTCACCGAGCGCTCGAAGACGTACACCGATCGCCTGTTCTTCCTGGGCGGTGCCGACTCCATGCGCGCCTGGTACCCGAGCACGTTCATTCCCCAGGACGACGCCGACAACATCGAGGCCGACGCCAACAAGACGGTGGCGGCGCCCACCTTCGGCCCGCGGGGCGCCACACGGGTGCCCGACCCGGGCCGCTTCACCGCGCAGTCGCGGCCGGTGCGCGGCGGCAATTTGCTCTTCAACCCCCGGGTGGAGCTGCGCATTCCGGTGGTGAGCGTGCTCGAGACGGTGGTGTTCGCCGACATCGGCAACCTGTGGGCCGACATTCGCTACCCGTTCCAGCGCAAAGAGTTCCCCATGCGCGTGTCGCTGGGCACCGGCGCGCGCCTGCAGACCCCGGTTTTTCCCATCGTCTTCGATTTCGGCTTCAATCCGTGGCGACGCAGCTACGATGATCGAAGCTGGGCCTTCAACTTCGCCATCGGCCTCTTCTGAGGGGCGACCGACGCGGGGCGGAATTCCCACCGGAGCTCTACGTTGAAGTCACATGGATTGGGCTGAGCGCGCAAAGCAGCTTTGGGGCCGGGTTTCCACGCGGAACCGGCGGCGTCTCGTGTTCTATCCGTCGCTCGTGCTCGCGGTGCTGCTCCCGCTGCGCTGGCTCACCTACATGCCAGGTGAGAGCTACCACGGCCCCTTCGGTCCCCTGAACCTCGAAGAAGAGCTCTACAAGACCGACCTCGAAAAGCACGTGCGCATGCTGGGCGGCACCATCGGCGATCGCAACATCGCGCGCCCCGGCACCCTGGAGAAGACCCGCGACTACCTGGAGAAGGAGCTCGCGTCGATGAACTTCGTGGTGACCAAGCAGACCTTCTACGTGGGCTCGGTGGCCTGCGACAACCTCTCGGTCGACATCGCCGGTGCGGCCAAAGCGCAAGAGATCGTCCTGGTGGGCGCCCACTACGACTCGGCGGAAGACGCCGCAGGCGCCGACGACAACGGATCGGGGGTGGCCGCCACGCTGGCCCTGGCCAAGGTGTTCCGCGGCAAGACGCCGGGACGCACCGTGCGCTTCGTGCTCTTCGCCAACGAAGAGCCGCCCTACTTCTGGACCGAGACCATGGGAAGCGTGCAATATGCACGTGCCGCCAAGGCGCGCGGCGACGCCATCGTGGCCATGCTCAGCCTGGAGACCATCGGCTACTACAAGGAAGAGGCCGGGACCCAGCACTACCCGTTTCCCATGAGCGCCTTCTACGGCGACAAGGGCGACTTCATCGGCTTCGTGGGCAACACCGCCTCGCGCGGGTTGGTGCACGAGATCATCGGCGCGTTCCGCGGCAACACCCAGTTTCCCTCGGAGGGCGCGGCGCTCCCGGCGTTCATCGCCGGCGTCGGATGGAGCGATCAGTGGAGCTTCTGGAAGGAAGGCTATCCGGGCGTCATGGTCACCGACACCGCGCCCTTCCGCAATCCGAACTACCACACCAAGAACGACCTGCCCGATACCCTCGACTACCCGCGCTTTGCCCGGGTGGTGCGCGGCCTCGAGCACGTCATCGACGTCCTCGCGCACTGAATTCCGCGATAGCATCCGCGCATGTGCTGCTTCTCGCCGCTCGCGCCGCTGGGTCTCTTCGGTGGGCTGTTCGCGCCGACCTTCAAGGTGGCGGGAACCCGCATCTTCGCGCGGCACGAGGACGCCGGGACGCAGCTGTTGGCGTACGCCATGCGCCTCACCACGCCTTCGCCGGTGGCGATGATCCTCCCGCTGCCGACCCGGCCGGGCGACGGCGAAGACGCGCTGGCGTTCATCGATCTCTCGGCGCGTCCACGGTTCTTCGATGACCTGGAGAAGCTCTTCCAGCCGCCACCGCGCAAGGGCGGCTTCCAGGGCATCGCGCCCCAGGCCCGCACGCTCACGGTGCACAAGGTGGGCGCCTTCGAGGCTTCGTTCGTTCCTTCGGTCGACGACTTCGACCGGCTCGACCCGCGCTTTCGGCTCCCCACCGCCACCTGGAACGACGTTCCCGACGCCCGCGACGGCGGCTTCGCGGTGTTCCAGCTGGACGCCGGGAGCGATCTCGCGGTGCATCCCATGGCCTTCCGCTTTCGCGGCCGCAGGCCCGGCGAGCTGTTCTTCCCCACCGTCCACGTGCACGACGGAAAGGTGCACAGTACAGCAAACTTCGACCACACCCTGTACCTGCAGGCTCCCACCGAGCACCAGGGCTTCGAGACCTCGTTCGGGCTCACCGAGGACGACGCCGGCGGGCTCCTCGTGCCCCGCGCGACGGTCGCGCGGCGGTCCATCCAGGGTACCCACCCCAATCGCGACACCTGGGTTGAGGGCTGACCTTCAGCCAGGCTTGCGCTGCGCGACATGCACCCGCGCGGCATCGACGGTCGAAACGGCGCAGTTGGCGGCGGTCTCGCCGTCGCAGCACTCGGCCTGGTTGCGGCCGTAGAACGGGCACCCGCGGTGGGTGCACGCAGCGTGTCCGTGAACGTAAGCCATGGGCCGCTGGCAGAGTGCGCACTGCATCGACAGCCACCGTAGCGTCCTTCGACGGGCCCGAAAAGAGCGTCGCAAGCCTCCGGAATCGCTTCGGCTTTCCAAATCCTACACGGGCATTTCAGGATGCGACCGGCGGGTTGATTGGCACGGAGCTCAGCCTTGTGCCAGAAAGCGCCCATGTCCAAGACGCAAATCGGTCTCCTTAGCCTCTTCGCCTCCCTCGCCGTGACCGCGGCCGCCTGCAGCAGCTCCGACACCACGCCCGGGCCATCGAGCTCGTCGTCGTCTTCGAGCTCGTCCTCGGGTGGTAGCTCGTCGTCGTCGTCGTCCAGCTCGTCGTCCGGTGGCAGCTCCTCCGGCGCCGTCGACAGCGGCACCGACGGCAGCAGCAGCGGCGACGCCTCGGATGGCGCCGCCGACCCCACCTTCACCGAGGTGTTCACCACGGTGCTCTCGGGCACCTGCAACGGGTGCCACGCGGCGGGGCACCCCACCGGGCTCGACATGTCCACCAAGGCGCTGGCCTACACCAACCTGGTGGGCAAGGCCGCGGGTACCGGCGGCGTGGGCGGCGGAAGCCCGTGCGCCACGGCCGGCGGCGAGACGCGCGTCGTCGCCAACAACGCAGCCGGCAGCCTGCTCGTGAAGAAGATCGACCACGTGGCGGGCACCTGCGGCAGCACCATGCCGCTCCGCGGCGCCAAGATCGCGAACGCCAAGATCGACCTGGTGAAGGCCTGGATCGCCGCCGGCGCCAAGAACGACTGAGTGGCCACTGCCGCGATGACGCCCGGTTTTTACGCTGGGCGTCATCGTACGCAAACCCGCGCGGGCACCGTCGCCCCGGCGAAAGCCGTGTGCTATGCAGGTGCCCCATGACGGATCTCGCGAAACTCAAGGTCAAGGTCTTCGCCGACGGCGCAGACAAAGCTGGCATCATCGAAATCGGCAAGCACCCGCTCATCAAGGGGTTCACCACCAACCCCACGCTGATGCGCAAGGCGGGCATCACCGACTACGAGAAGTTCTCCCGCGAGATCCTCGAGGTCATCGGCGGCCGGCCCATCTCCTACGAGGTGTTCGCCGACGACTTCGCCGAGATGGAGCGTCAGGCCCGGCTCATCGCCACCTGGGGCAAGAACGTGTACGTGAAGGTGCCGGTCACCAACACCAAGCGCGAGAAGGCCAACGCCATGGTGGAGCGCCTCGCCAAGGACGGCATCCAGCTCAACGTCACCGCGCTCATGACCCTCGAGCAGGTGAAAGAAGTGACGGCGGCCCTCAAGGACGGCCCCCACTCGTACATCTCCGTGTTCGCCGGTCGCATCGCCGACACCGGTCTCGACCCAGTGCCGCTCATGACCGACGCGCTGAAGATCATGAAGGACGCACCGAAGGCCGAGCTCATCTGGGCCAGCCCCCGCGAGCTCCTCAACATCTTCCACGCCGACAGCATCGGCTGCCACGTCATCACCGTGACCAACGACATCCTCGCCAAGCTGAAGCTGGTGGGCAAGGATCTCTCCGACTACTCGCTCGAGACGGTGCAGATGTTCCACCGCGACGGCGAGGCCTCCGGCTTCAAGCTGTAGCCACGCGTAGTGCCAGCGGGCTTCGGCGCTTCGGGACGCACCTGAAGGCTGGAGCCCGCAGCCATTTTGTGTCCGGCGGTTTTCCGTGGCGGGAGCGAATCCCACGATACACTCGAGGGCATGATGCCCCGGCCCACGTTGAGCCTCGTGTTCCCCATCTACAACGAGGAGGCCGTCCTTCCGGAGCTGCATCGGGAGCTGCAGGGCTTCTTGGGTCGTCTGGGCCTCTCCACCGAGGTGCTGTTCGTCGACGATGGCTCCAGCGATCGCACCGGCGATTCGCTGCGCGAGATGGTGAAGCTCGACCCCCGGTACCGGCACATCGCCCTGGCCCGCAACTTCGGCCAGCCCATGGCCATCTCGGCGGGCCTCGACTACGCGCGCGGCCACGCAGTGGTGGTGATGTCGGCCGATCTCCAGGACCCCTTCGAGGTCATCCAGGAGATGGTGAACCTGTGGAAGCAGGGCTACGACGTGGTGCACGGGCGCATGCGCTCGCCCGACGGTTCGAGCGCCTTCGCGCGCTTCGCCTCGAGCTTCTCGTCGAAGCTGGTGGGCACGCTCTACCCCAGCGAGGTGCCGCTCGACACCGGCGAGTTCCGGCTGATGACGCGCCGGGTGGTGGTGGCGCTGCGCGAGCTCCGGGAGTCGCACCGGTTCGTGCGCGGCATGGTGTCGTGGGTCGGCTTCAAGCAGATCGACGTCGTGTACAACCGCGCCCCGCGCACCCTGGGGGAAACCAAATATCCGCCGCTCAAGCGCCTGGGTAGCGCCCTCTCCAGCGTAGCCTCCTTCAGCGCGCTGCCGCTGCGGCTCATGATGTACCTGGGGCTGCTCACCGCGGCGCTCTCGGTGCTCACCGCGGTGTGGGCCATCGGGGTGCGCATCTTCTCCGATACGCCGGTCCCCGGTTGGGCCACGGTGGTGGTGCTGGTGGGCATCGTCTCCGGCGTGCAGCTCTCCATGGTGGGCATGCTCGGCGAGTACATCGGACGCATCTACGAGCAGCTGAAGCAGCGGCCGCTGTACGTGGTGGCCGAGACCACGAACCTCGGCGAGCGCGACGACGCCCAGGTGGAGCCGGGCCTGCCGCCCGAGCTCGGGAACTTCAACTCGCTGGCGCCACCGGTGATGGTCACCGCGCCCTACGCGGTGGTGCAGCACGCACCGATGGCCCAGCCACCGCCGCAACCAGTGCAGAATGCAATCACTTTGCCGCAGGTGCCCGCCACCGTCGCGGCCCCGCCCACCGGCCCCACGGTGGAGTCGCCGGCCTACCCGGCCGGAGCTGCGATGCCCGGTTTCCCGGGGTACATCGCTCCGTCCAACGAGCCCAAGCCGCTTCCGCGACCGGCGACGCTGGTGGGTGTGCCGGTGATGAGCGTCGACGCCGCACGGGCCGAGATGGCCGCCGTCACCGTCCCTGCGCCCACCGTGCCCGAGGCCGCGGCCATCACCGTGCGCGGCTCCACACCCCCGCCGCCGCCGGTGCGCCCCTCCATCGAGAGCGCCGACATCATCGAGGTGGACGCGAAGAAGGATCCGCCGCCTCGCACCGCCATCACCCGCCGTGACGTTCCGCGGGCGCGCACCACCGTGAGCCCGACCAACGGTGAGAAGAGCGAGTCGCCCAAGTCGGAGCGGCCGCCGATGCCCTCGTCCACCCGCAAGCCCGACGACAAGAACAAGACCGTCCTCGGCGTGGCACCGCCCTCGAACCCTCCGCCGCCGATGCCCGATGGGAGCCCGGCGGGCGAGGTCGAAGGCAAGACCTGAGCGATGCGGGGCAGGCTCGCGCTCGCCGCGCTGGCCCTCGCCGCGAGCTGTAGCCGGCACGCGAGTGACGTCACGGTGCACTACCAAGGCGGCGAGAGCACGTTCTCGAGCGGCGCCCGCCACGTGATCCAGGAGAACGCGGAGACCACGTTCCGCGAGGTGCGACGCGCGCTCCCCCAGCTTCCGCAGACGCTGATCATCGAGGTCTCCGCTGGCTCGAATGTCATCCCCGAGACCGGCGAGACCGGCTACACCTCGGCGCCGAACATACTCTCGTGGGTTGTCGACACGAGTCGCTCGGAGGGCGTGGTGGCCATCGCCAACCGCGAGCTGCGCGGCACCATGTTCCACGAGCTGCACCATCTCGTCCGCGATCGAGTCGTCGTTCGCGCGACGCTCATGGACCAGGTGGTGAGCGAAGGCCTCGCCACCGCGTTCGAGCGCGACTTCGCCCACGTGAAGGTGCCCTGGGGCGAATACCCACCGGAGGCACGCGCCTGGGCTTTGGAGCTCCAGGCCCTGCCGAGCGACGCGCCCGTGGGCAAGTGGCTCTACGAGACGCACGCCGATGGCCGCCGATGGATCGGCCTCAAGGCCGGCACCTACCTCGCCGATCGCGCCATCGCGAGCACCGGCAAGTCCGCGGCGGATCTCGTGACCATGCCCACCGCCGACGTGCTCTCCGCCGCGCTGAAGTAGTCGTCCCGAGTCTTCACGCGCGGGTCGCGCCAGTATCTCGAAGAAACAAAGAGTGGCCCCTCCCGCTCGCGGGCGGGGAGCCGGACCAGGCGGCGACTACTGCGCGAGGAGGGGCGCGAGGAGCGTGCCCAGCTTGGCGAACCATTCGCGTTGATCGGCGCGGAACGATGGGTCTCCGGCGTAGCCCACGATGCGGTGCCACTCGCGCAGGCTCGCGGTCGCGGTGAACGTGCAGGTCTCGCCGGCCACCTCGCGCTCCACCCAGGAGAGGTGAAATCGCCGGTCGAAGGCGAAGGCGTTGCGCACCGCCAAGGGCGCACGGTCGAGCACCACCGTGAGCGACAGCACGTGCGCCGTCCACAGGTGCCCTTGCCGAAGACACATCTCGCCGAGCTCCTCGAGGCTCTTCCCCTTGGGGTTGCGATACGTGAGCACTGCACCCAATCCGAGGCCGAGCTTCAGCTGCTCCGCCACCGACTCCGGGGTCGCCTCGATGCCCAAGAGCCAGTGCGCGCCGTCGCGGAGCAAGACCGGGAGCCCTCCCACCGCCACCACCGCGACCTCCGGCAGCGCGTCCAGCTCGGCCCTCAGATCCGCGAACATGCGACTCAAACCGGCCACCCGGCGGGGAGCACGATTCTCGATCGCCGCTCGCGGTTCCACTCCACCAGCGCCCGGTCCGGCGAAGGCGCGGTGCACAGGATCTGCTCGAAGTCCGTCACCATCCAGCTGGTGAGCTCGAGGCCGGTGAGGGAGCTGGCGAAGCGCGCGTGCGGCGCCCCCGCGAGACCGCTGCGAATCCAATCCGGCTCGGCCTTCATGGCCGCCCAGCAACGGTCGATCATGTCGCGATCGCGCTGGAGCATGGGGCGGTAGTAGGCCGCCCAGGCGGCGGTCTCCGGGTCTTCGCGGGCCCAGCGCGCGGTCCACCCCTTGTGCAGCAGCTCGTCGACCCGGTGCGCGATCTGCAGCGTGCTCTTCCCCTGCAGCACGCCCCGCGTCATGGGCACCGCGCAGCGCCCGTCGATCCAGGCGCGCAGCTCGGGAAAGCGCTCGTGCAGCCACTTCACGTAGACGAACTCGGTGAGCGTGAGCACCACGATCTCGCCGCACATCTGCGCCTTCTTGTAGTCGCGCGCGTCCTCGGTCGATTCGAGATCGCCGGGGTGCGGCAGCCCCCACAGCTGGTGAAGACAGTCGTGCACGCGGAAGATGATGCTGCGCATGCGCGACTCGTCGTCGCACCGGCCGATGCGCTGGGTGGGCGGTACCGGCGTCCAGCGCGGCGCCCAGCCGCACGGCGCGGCGCTCATGGTGACGCCGCTCTCGAGAATGCGCGCGCACACGCCGCCCCAGGCCGGCGGCATCACCTGCTCGGTGAACGCCTCGATGTCGAACACCTCGGACGCAGCGAGCCAGGTGCGCAGCGCGGGGTCGCTCGCGGCGATGGGACCGAGCTGGGTCATCCCCGGGCGCTACGTGGACAAGAAAGACGCTGCAGCGAGGAGCACCGCGGCGATGAGCGTGGAGAGCGCCACCGACAGGATGCCGATCTTCTTCGCGCCCCAGCGGCCGCCATGACGTACCAGCGAGAAGCCGACGAAGTTGGCCACGAAGCCCACCCCGGCGAGGACCGCGAAGACGATGTTGGCGACGCGACCGAAGCCGCTGCCGGCGAAGCTTCGGTAGCCGAACAGCGAGAAGAACGCGATGTGGGCCACGCCGCCGGCGGCCGAGAGCGCCGTGATTGCTTTGTCGAGTCCGCTTCGAACGCGCATGGGATCTCCTTACGGTGGCCTTTCAGCGTAGCACGCTATTTCAGCCGCATTTTCTCGGTCATTTGCTCGCCCAGGGTCTCGGCGCGCTTGGTGGCGGCCTCCACGGCGTCGATGAGCGTCTTGCGCAGTGCGCCGGACTCCAGCGTGTGCAAGCCGGCGATGGCGGTGCCGCCAGGGCTGGTCACCATGTCTTTCAAACGCCCCGGATGCTCCTGCGTGTCGAGGAGCAGCTTGGCCGAGCCGAACACGGTTTGCGCCGCCAAGAGCAGCGCCGTGTCGCGGTGCAGGCCGACCTTCACGCCGCCGTCGGCGAGGGCCTCGATGATGAGCATGATGTATGCGGGGCCGCTGCCGGAGAGGCCGGTGACGGCGTCGAGAAGGTTCTCGTCGAGGGTCACCACCTTGCCCACCGCCGCGAAGAAGGCCTCGGCCTCCAGCAGATCGGCGTCGGTGGCCGAGGTGCCGGCAGAGATGGCGGTGGCGCCGGCGAGGACGGTGGCCGGCATGTTGGGCATCGCGCGCACCACGCGGGTCTTGGGCGGCAGGCGACCTTCGATGGCCTTGATGGGCACGCCCGCGGCCACCGAGATGACCAGATGCTCGGGCCGCAAGTCTCCCGCCAGAGCGTCGAGCACGCGGTCGATCACCTGCGGCTTCACCGCGATGACGACGATGTCGCTCTCCTTCACCAGCGCGTGGTTGTCGGCGGTGACGCGCACGCCGTGCTCCGCGTGCAGTGCAGCGGTGCGCTCGGCCTTCACGTCGCTGACGATGATGCACTTCTGCGGCACGTTGGCGCCCAGAAGACCGCGAATGAGCGCCGCGGCCATGTTGCCGCCGCCCACGAAGCCGAAGGTTCGCTTGTCGTTCATTTCGGGTCCGCCGTCATCGGATACGCGGCCGGGGCCAGCACGTCGGAGACCCACTGGTCGATGGCGGCGCGCACCTTCGCGCCGTCCTCGCCGAGGTCTGCAGCGAAGCGATCGTGCCGCGCCCGGAGGAGCGCCCGACGCCCCACCGTCGGGTCTTCGTACAAGCCGCACAGCCACGCAATGGCGAGCACCAGCACCTTCTGCTCGCTGGGGAGGTCCTTGTGCCGCTGCGAGAGCTGCACCTTGGTCCAATGCCCGACGTGCGCCAGCGCCTCGTCGCGGTAACGCCGGGGGAGCATGAGCAGCCCCACGTTGCTGGCCAGCTGCACGCCCAGGCCGGGCACGCGATCGGTGAGCACGTAGCGCACCGCTTCCACTGCCGCCAGGCCCGCGGCCCGACGCGCATCGACGCGCGCCACCGCTTCGGCGCGCAGCGCTTCTACCTCTTGCGGCGGGATGGAGATCTTCTGCGCCACCGTGCGCACGGTCTCTTCTTCGCGCGGGTCGATGGAGTCCCAGGCTGCCGCGAGCCACGCGCCTCGCAGCAAGGCCCGCGCCACCGAAGGCTCGAGATCGCCGTACACGTCCAGCTGCGATGCGGCCACCGGCACTTCGCTGTAGAGCGGGCTGGAGTCGGCGTCGGG
>Ga0075163_10001125_pt1 | contig 35615 bp, 28 predicted proteins | sample JI1023141ADNA_FD_71478 | JGI IMG/M metagenome (GOLD analysis project Ga0075163, IMG submission 71478) | Wastewater effluent complex algal communities from Wisconsin, to seasonally profile nutrient transformation and Carbon sequestration -... | ecosystem: Engineered > WWTP > Effluent > Algae...
TGACCACCTGATCGGTCAAGGTGCAACGTGGGCAAGCGAGGTTCATCCGGCAATCTTGAGGGAAAAATGCAAGTGTATCAATACCTGTTTAGCAATCCCTGTTTTTGGCCAACAGCCCACATGGACACTGCGCAATTAGCTATGTTTTTTATAGCAACCGCATCAAAACGCTTCCAGCGGCAGCGCCGTGACGCTGTCCGCGCCCTGGGTGATGGCGTCGCGCAGGCCCGGCGCGCGCGTGAGGATGTGGTCGGCGTAGAAGCGCGCGGTGACGATCTTGGCCTGCATGAAGGCCGCATCCCGGCCCTGAGCCAGCGCGGCCTCGGCGGCCAGCAGCGCGCGGCCCAGTTGCCAGCCGGCCATCAGGTTGCCGGCCAGCATCAGGTAGGGCACGCTGCCGGCGTAGGCGGCGTTGGGGTCGGCCTTGGCTTGCGCGGCGATGAAGTCCACGGCATCCAAGAAAGCCTGGCGGGCGGCGGCCAAGCGCCGCGCCACGGCCTGGGCGTCGCTGCCGCCGGCGGCGAGCTGCCTTTCGGTCGCCTCGACCTGCGCGGCGATGGCCCTGGCGGCCTGGCCGCCGTCGCGCGCGGTCTTGCGGCCCACCAGGTCGTTGGCCTGGATGGCGGTGGTGCCCTCGTAGATGGTCAGGATCTTGGCGTCGCGGTAGTGCTGCGCGGCGCCCGTCTCCTCGATGAAGCCCATACCGCCATGCACCTGCACGCCCAGGCTGGTGGCCTCCAGGCTCATCTCGGTGCTGTAGCCCTTGACCAGCGGCACCATGAACTCGTAGAAGGCGTGGTTCTGCTTGCGGGTTTCGGCGTCGGGGTGGTGGTGAGCGGCGTCGTAGGCCGCGGCGGCGGCGCTGGCCATGGCGCGGCAGCCCTCGATCAAGGCGCGCATGGTCATCAGCATGCGGCGCACGTCGGGGTGGTGGATGATGGTGGCCGCACCCTTGACGCTGCCGTCCACCGGACGGCTCTGCACGCGCTCGCGTGCGTAGGCGGCGGCCTGCTGGTAGGCGCGCTCGGCCACCGCGATGCCCTGCACGCCGACGGCGTAGCGGGCGGCGTTCATCATGATGAACATGTACTCCAGGCCGCGGTTTTCCTCGCCGACCAGGTAGCCCACGGCGCCGCCGTGGTCGCCGAACTGCAGTACGGCGGTCGGGCTGGCCTTGATGCCCATCTTGTGCTCGATGCCGACGCAGTACACGTCGTTGCGTTCGCCCGGAACACCGTCCTCGCCCACCAGGAACTTGGGCACGACGAACAGGCTGATGCCCTTGACGCCCTCGGGCGCGCCGGCCACGCGCGCCAGCACCAGGTGCACGATGTTCCCCGCCATGTCGTGTTCGCCGTAGGTGATGAAGATCTTGGTACCGAAGATTCTGTAGATACCGTCGCCCTGCGGCTCGGCGCGCGTGCGCACGGCGGCCAGGTCGCTGCCGGCCTGCGGCTCGGTCAGGTTCATGGTGCCGGTCCATTCGCCGGCAACGAGCTTGTGCAGGTAGGTGGCCTTCAGCTCGTCGCTGCCCGCCGTCAGCAGCGCCTCGATGGCGCCATCGGTCAGCATGGGGCACAGCGCAAAGCTGAGGCTGGCCGCGTTGACCATCTCCCCGCACGCGGCACCCATGGTCTTGGGCAGACCCTGGCCGCCAAAATCAGCGGGGTGCTGCAGGCCTTGCCAGCCGCCTTCGGCGAACTGCCGATAAGCATCCTTGAAGCCCGCACTGGTCGTGACCGACGTGCCCGAATGGCTGGACGGCGCCTCGTCGGACGCGTGATTGAGCGGCGCCACCACCTGCTCGTTGAAGCGGGCGCACTCCTCCAGCACGGCCTTGGCGGTTTCCAGGCCAGCGTCCTCGAAGCCGGGCAGTCGGGCGATCTCGTCGATGCGCGCCAGATGTTCGATGTTGAACAGCATGTCCTTGACGGGCGCCGTGTAGCTCATGCGGGTCTCCTCAATGGCAGGATGGATGGCGAAGAAAAGGGCATCGCGCGCGATGCCCTTGTGACGGATTCGGGAACAGCGCGCCTGCGTCAAAGCGCCTTGACCAGTTCCGGCACGGCCGTGAACAGGTCGGCTTCCAGGCCGTAGTCGGCCACGCTGAAGATCGGCGCCTCGGGATCCTTGTTGATCGCCACGATCACCTTGGAGTCCTTCATGCCCGCCAGATGCTGGATGGCGCCCGAGATGCCGGCGGCCACGTAGAGCTGCGGCGCCACGATCTTGCCGGTCTGGCCGACCTGGAGGTCGTTGGGCGCGTAGCCGGCGTCCACCGCCGCGCGGCTGGCGCCGATGGCCGCGCCCAGCTTGTCGGCCAACGGGGTCATCACTTCCTGGAACTTCTCGGCGCTGCCCAAGGCCCGGCCACCGGAGACGACGATCTTGGCCGCGGTCAGCTCGGGCCGGTCGTTCTTGGCGATCTCGGCGCCGATGAAGCTGCTCTGGGCGCTGGCGGCCTGGGCGGGCACGGTCTCGACCGCCGCGCCGCCGCCGCTGGCCGCCGCCGCGTCGAAGCCGGTGGTGCGCACGGTGATGACCTTGGTGGCATCGCCGGACTGCACGGTGGCAATGGCGTTGCCGGCGTAGATCGGGCGCTCGAAGGTGTCGGGGCCGACGACCTTGGTGATGTCGCTGATCTGAGCCACGTCCAGCTTGGCGGCCACGCGCGGGGCGACGTTCTTGCCGCCGGCGGTGGCCGGGAACAGGATGTGGCTGTAGTTGCCGGCAAGGGCCAGCACCTGGGCGGTGACGTTCTCGGCCAAGCCGTGGGCCAGGCCCTCGGCGTCGGCGTGCAGCACCTTGGCGACGCCGGCGATCTGGGCGGCGGCCTGAGCGGCTCCGCCGGCGTTGTGGCCAGCCACCAGCACGTGGACGTCGCCGCCACAGGCGGCCGCGGCGGTGACGGTGTTGAGGGTGGCGCCCTTGATCGAGGCGTTGTCGTGTTCGGCGATGACGAGTGCGGTCATGGTCTTGTCCCTCTTCCTCAGATCACTTTGGCTTCATTGCGGAGCTTGTCCACCAGGGCGGCCACGTCGGCCACCTTGATGCCGGCGCCGCGCTTGGCCGGCTCGGACACTTTCAGGGTCTTCAGGCGCGGCGCCGCGTCCACGCCCAGATCGGCGGGCTTGACGACGTCGAGCTGCTTCTTCTTGGCCTTCATGATGTTGGGCAGCGTGACGTAGCGCGGCTCGTTCAGGCGCAGGTCGGTGGTGATCACCGCCGGCAGCGTGATCTCCAGCGTCTCCAGGCCGCCGTCCACCTCGCGCGTGACCCGGGCCTTGCCGCCGTCGATCTCGACCTTGCTGGCGAAGGTGGCCTGCGGCAGATCGGCCAGCGCGGCCAGCATCTGGCCGGTCTGGTTGGCATCGTCGTCGATGGCCTGTTTGCCCAGGATGACGAGCTGAGGCTGTTCCTTGTCCACCAGGGCCTTCAGCAGCTTGGCCACGGCCAGGGGCTGCAGTTCATCGGTGGTTTCGACCAGAATGCCGCGGTCGGCGCCGATGGCCATGGCGGTGCGCAGGGTTTCCTGGCACTGGGTCGGGCCGCAGGACACGGCGATCACCTCGGTGACCACGCCCTTCTCCCTCAGGCGCACCGCCTCTTCGACGGCGATCTCGTCGAAGGGATTCATGCTCATCTTCACGTTGGCGATGTCCACGCCGCTGCCGTCGCTCTTGACGCGCACCTTGACGTTGTAGTCCACCACGCGCTTCACAGCGACGAGTGCTTTCATGCTGGATCTCCTGTTGTCTGGTTTGAGTTGGAAGCCGCGCGATCTGAGGCGACGCGCGTCGTGTCCGCGAGCATTCTAGTGGACGTGAACGCCCTCTCCGGCCTCCCGCGCGGATGAGTGATGGTGTTTTTTCATTCTTGGGGCGCCACGCCCGGCGGCGGCGCGTAATGGACCATGCGCTGCGAGAACGGGATGTGGATGCCGTTGGCGCTCAGGGCCGCGAGGATGGCGACGTTGATCTCCGAGCGCAGGCCGAGCCGTCGCGCCTCGGGCTCGTTCGTCCAGTAGCCGACGGTGAACTCCAGCCCGTCGGCGCCGAAGGCCGACAGCGACGTCGACGGCGCCGGCTCGCGCAGCACGCGCGGGTTGTCCTGCGCGGCCTGGCGCAGCAGCCGAGCCACCAGGTCGGCATCAGCGCCGTAGTCCACGGACACGACGGTGGACTGCGCCACGCGCCGGTCGGCCAGCGACAGGTTTTCCACCCGCTGCGTGACCATCATCTCGTTGGGCACGATGGAGCGGCGCCCCGTGGCGGCGCGGATCACGGTGTAGCGCGCGCGGATGTCGGTGATCTCGCCCTCGAAGCCGTCCACCCGCACGGCGTCGCCGATGCGCAGGGCGCGCTCGGCCAGCACCACGAAGCCGGACACGTAGTTGGCCGCCAGCTTCTGCAGCCCCAGGCCGATGCCGACGCCGATGGCGCCGCTCATCACCGACAGCGCCGTCAGGTCGATCCCCACCGCCGTCAGCGCCACCAGCACCGCCACCAGGATCAGCAGCGCGCGCAGCGCGTTGGCGACGACCTTGCGCAGCGACAGGTTGGCGCCCCCCGCGTCGCGCAGCAGCCGCGCCTCGATGACCGAGGACAACCACAGCGCCAGCAGCAGCGCCAGGGCGACGTTGACCGCGCCCTCGATCAGGCTGCGCAGCGTGACGGAGGCGCCGCCCACCTTCCAGGACACCGTCTCGGCTTCCTCCAGCAGCACCGGTAGCAGGCCGCTGAGCCACAGCACCAGGCCCGCCCACACCAGCCACGAGATGGTGCGCTCCAGCACGCGCACCGCCTGCGCGTCGGGGAAGGCCGCTTGCAGCACCTTCACGCCGACGCGGATCACCGCCAGCGCCATCAGGGCCGGCAGCGCCACGCGCATCAGCGGCGCGGCCACGTCCAGGCGCAGCAGGGCCAGCCGTGCCAGCCATGCCAGGCCCAGCCACATCAGGGGAAACAGCGCGCCGTCGATGCCGCGGCCACCCAGCAGGATGCGCGACTGCCCGCCCGCCCGCGTCCAGGCGCGGTGCAGCAGCGCGGCCAGCCCCCAGGCCAGCAGGCCGCAGGCGGCGATGAGGGCGATCTCGCCCAGCGCGCCGGGCCGCGTCACGGCGTTCCACCAGGCACCCCAGTCGTCGATGCGCAGGCCGGCGCTGCGCGTCAGCCCGCTCAGCCCGCTCAGCCCGCCGTCGTCCGCCATGCAGGCTCCCGTGGGTCGATGAAAGGGGCAAGGATGTCCATGGGCTTCGCTTTCCCGGTGCGTCCGCGGCCCCCCGGGAATACTATTTTTTCAATAGCTGTCCGCGCAATGTGGATGCGGGCTCAAGGCCGATTCGATCAAGAAACGGCTCACACGTCCGCCAGCACCCGCACGTGCGCCTCGACGCTGCGCGCCAGTGCGTCGAGGTTGTAGCCGCCTTCCAGACAGCTCACGATGCGGCCCTGAGCATGGCGCTGGGCCACGCCCTTGATGCGCTCGGTGATCCAGGCGTAGTCGCGTTCGTTCAGGCCGAGCTGGCCCATGTCGTCGTCGCGGTGCGCGTCGAAGCCGGCGCTGAACAGGATCAGCTCGGGCCGGTGCTGCTCCAGGCGCGGGATCCACATCAGCTCGACCAGTTCGCGGATGTCCATGCCCTTGGTGTAGGCCGGCACGGGGCAGTTGACCAGGTTGGAGTCGGTCCGCCGGGCACCGCCCTCGGGGTAGAACGGGTGCTGGTAGAAGCTCACCATCAGGATGCGCTCGTCACCGGCCACGATGTCCTCGGTGCCGTTGCCGTGGTGCACGTCGAAGTCGATGATGGCCACGCGCTTGAGGCCGTGGCGCTCGCAGGCGACCTTGGCGGCGATGGCGACGTTGCTGAAGAAGCAAAAGCCCATCGCCTGGTCGCGCGTGGCGTGGTGGCCGGGCGGGCGGGTGGCGCAGAAGGCGTTCTCCAGCTCGCCCGTCAGCACGGCATCGACCGCGTTGACGGCGGCGCCGGCCGACAGCAACGCGGCACGGTAGGTGCCGCAGTTCATCGAGGTGTCCGGGTCCAGCGCGTAGTGGTCCGGCCCGCCGGCCTTGACCTCTTCGCCCAGCATGGCGCTGAGGCCGCGCAGCGCGGCCACGTGGCGCCGGCCGTGCGCCAGCAGCAACTCGCCCATGGTGGCGGGCGTGGCCTCGCGCCGGTCGAGCGCGTCGGCAACGCCGGTCATCAGCAGGCGGTCCTCGATGGCATCCAGCCGCGCCGGGCATTCGGGATGGCCGGCGCCCATGTCATGGCGGCGGCAATCGGGATGGAAGAAGTACCCGGTTCGTCCCAATCTTGTCTCCTCAACTCACGAGTGGCCCTGAAAATTCCATTACCTTCGGTGCATGGATGTGACACGGAAAATCAAGGCGGTTCTGGATCAGCTTAACACGGTGATGGCCGGCAAGCCGGGCCAGGTGCAGACCGGCGTGGCCTGCCTGCTGGCGGGCGGCCACCTGCTGATCGAGGACGTGCCGGGCGTCGGCAAGACCACGCTGGCGCACGCGCTGGCGCGCACCTTCGGGCTGCAGTTCTCGCGCGTGCAGTTCACCGCCGACCTGATGCCCAGCGACCTGTCGGGCGTGTCGGTGTACGACCGCGGCCAGGAGGCGTTCGTCTTCCACCCCGGTCCGGTGTTCGCCCAGGTGCTGCTGGCCGACGAGATCAACCGCGCCAGCCCCAAGACGCAGAGCGCGCTGCTGGAGGCGATGGAGGAGAGGCAGGTCACCATCGAGGGCCAGACGCGCGCCCTGCCCCGCCCCTTCTTCGTCATCGCCACGCAGAACCCGCACGACCAGCTCGGCACCTACGCGCTGCCGGAGTCGCAGCTCGACCGCTTCCTGATGCGCATCTCGCTGGGCTATCCCGAGCGCGGCGCCGAGCGCGCGCTGCTGGCGGGCAACGGCCGGCGCGACCTGGTGGACGCGCTGCCCGCCGTGCTTTCGCCGCCGGACCTGGCCGCGCTGCAGCAGGCCGTGGGCGCGGTGCACGTGGCCGGGCCGCTGCTGGACTACGTGCAGGACGTGATCGCCGCCACGCGCTCGGGCCGCTGGTTCCTGCAGGGGCTGTCGCCGCGCGCCGGCATCGCGCTACTGCGCGCGGCGCGGGCGCAGGCGCTGATCGCCGGGCGCGGCTACGTGGCGCCGGACGACGTGCAGGCCGTGCTGCCACCGTGCGTGGCGCACCGGCTGGTGCCGGTGGGCGACGCCGGGCGCGGCGCGGTGGAGCAGGTGCGCGCCATGATCGATGCGGTGCCGCTGCCATGAACTACGTTTTTGATAGCTTACGGCGCAATACCCATGCCGGCTGAAGGCATTTTTCTCTTGGAAAACAGCGCCGCCCCGCCCTGGTGGGCCTGGCACGCGCGGCTGCGCGCCTGGTGGCTGGCCCGCGTGCCGCTGGCCGACACGCTGGCGCTGACGCAGGGCAACGTCTACATCCTGCCCACGCGCGCCGGCTGGATGCTGGCCGCCACCCTGGCGGTGCTGCTGGTGGCCTCGATCAACTACCAGCTCAACCTGGGCTACCTGCTCACCTTTTTGCTGGCCGGCTGCGCCGCCGCCGGCATGGTCGTGGGCCACGGCACGCTGCGCGGGCTGACGCTGCACCTGCCGCCGCCGCAACCGCTGTTCGCCGGCGGGCTGGCGGTGCTCGACGTCAAGCTCGCCAATGCCCGCCGCACGCCGCGCCATGCCATCGGCGTGGCGCTGCGGGACACGCGCCACTGGGCCTGGGCCGACGTGCCGGCGGGGGGCGAAGCCACGGTGCAGGTCAGCTTCCAGCCCGCGCGGCGCGGGCTGCACCGCGTGCCGGCGCTGACGGTGGAAACGCGCTTTCCGCTCGGCACGTTCCGCGTCTGGACGGTGTGGCACCCGGCCGCGCAGGTGCTGGTCTACCCTGCGCCCGAGCCGCTGCCGCCCGCCCTGCCCCTGGGCGAGCCGCGCGCCGGCAGCGGGCTGGCCGGCGGCGCGCGCGCCACGGGCGAGTTCGACGGCGTGCGCGGCTACCAGCGCGGCGACCCGATGAAGCTGATCGTCTGGAAGAAGTTCGCCAAGTCAGGCGAGTTGGTCGCGCGCGACACGCTGCACATGCAGCGGCAGGCGCTGTGGTTGGACTTCGCCCGCGCCGGCGGGCTGGGCACCGAGGGGCGCCTGTCGCGCCTGGCGGCCTGGGTGCTGGCCGCCGACGCGCAGGGACTGGACTACGGCCTGCGCCTGCCTGGCATCGAGATCGCGCCCGCCGGCGGCGCCGCGCAGCGCCTGCGCTGCCTGCAGGCGCTGGCCACATGCTGAGCCTGCCGTCCGCCCGCGGCCGCCTCGCGCACCTGCCGCGCGAGGCGCGCGACACGCTGTTCCTGCTGGCCGTCATCGGCTGGGTGCTGCTGCCGCAGGTGGCGCACCTGCCGGCGTGGTGCTCGCTGCTGGCCTTCGGCGTGCTGTTCTGGCGCGGCGTGCTGGCCGTGCGCGGACGGCCGCTGCCGGGCCGCTGGTGGTTGGTGGCGCTGTTGCTGGCGGCGCTGGCGGCCACCTGGGCCAGCCACCGCACGCTGCTGGGACGCGAGGCGGGCGTGACCCTGGTGGTGATCCTGCTGGCGCTGAAGACGCTGGAGCTGCGCGCGCGGCGCGACGCGCTGGTGGTCTTCTTCCTCGGCTTCTTCACCATGCTGACCAGCTTCTTCCATTCCCAGTCGCTCGCCACGGCGGCGGCCATGCTGGTCGGCCTGCTGGGCCTGCTGACCGCGCTGGTCAACGCCCACCGGCCGGTGGGCCAGCCCAGCCTGCGCGAATCGGCGTGGCTGGCCGGCCGGATGGCGCTGGCCGGCGCGCCGGTGATGGTGGCGCTGTTCGTCTTCTTCCCGCGCTTCGCGCCGCTGTGGGGCATGCCCAGCGACGCCTTCACGGGCCGCAGCGGCCTGTCGTCCACCCTGCGCGTGGGCAGCGTGGCCGAGCTGGCGCTGGACGAGGGCATCGCGCTGCGCGTGCGCTTCGACGGCACGCCGCCGCCGCGGAGCCAGCTCTATTTCCGCGGCCCGGTGCTGAGCCGCTTCGACGGGCGCGAATGGACGGCGCGCGGCGGCGACGGTTTCGAGGCCATGGCCGGCCCGCCGCCCGGCGACCTGCGGGTCGCCGGCGAGCCGCTGCGCTACGAGGTCACGCTGGAGCCCAGCGGCCGCCCCTGGCTGCTGGCCATCGATGCCGCGCCCCGGCCGCCCGAGTTGCCCGAGCGCTGGCGCGCCCGGCTGACGGGCGACCTGCAGTGGGTCAGCGCCCACCCCGTCACCGAGCTGCTGCGCTACCGCGCCGAAAGCTACCCCGCCTTCAGCTACGGCCAGGCCGGCCGGGACGGCCGCCCGCGCCGCGACCTGGGCGCCTGGCTGCAGTTGCCGCCCGACTTCAACCCGCGCACGCAGGCGCTGGCGCGGCAACTGCGCGCGCAAGCGCCCGACGAGGACCCCGAGGCCATCGTCCAGGCCGCCCTGCGGCGCCTGGCGCAAGGCGGCTACGCCTACACGCTGGAGCCGGGCGTGGCCGGCCGGCACACGGCCGACGAATTCTGGCTCGACGCCAAGGCCGGCTTCTGCGAGCACATCGCCTCCGCCTTCGTGGTGCTGATGCGCGGCGCTGGCGTGCCCGCGCGCATCGTCACGGGCTTCCAGGGCGGCGAGATGAACGGCGTGGACGGTTACTGGACCGTGCGCAACGCCGACGCCCACGCCTGGGCCGAGGTCTGGCTGGCCGGCCGCGGCTGGGTGCGCGTGGACCCGACGGGCGCCGTCATGCCCGGCCGCATCGGCCAGTTCCAGCGCCTGCGCGCGCCGCCCGGGCTGGTGGCTGGCGCCCTCGGCACCTTCAGCCCCACCCTGCTGGCGCGGCTGCGCGCCACCTGGGAGGCCGCCAACAACGGCTGGAACCAGTGGGTGCTCAACTACACCCAGAGCCGCCAGTTCGACCTGCTGCGCGGCCTGGGCTTCGCCCAGCCGAGTTGGGAAGACCTGGGAAAGGTGCTGGCCGGCCTGCTGGCGGCGGCCGCCCTGGGTGGCGCGGCCTGGGCACGCTGGGACAGCGCCCGGCACGACCCCTGGCTGCGCCTGCTGCAGCGCGCGCGCCAGCGCCTGCGCCAGGCCGGCATCGACGCGCCGCCCCACGCCCCGCCGCGCGAACTGATGCGGCGCGTGGCCGCCAGCGGCATGCCCGCCGCGCTGCGCCAGCCGCTGGCCGACTGGCTGCTGGCGCTGGAGCGCCAGCGCTACGCGCCCCCCGCCGCCGGCGGCGCGGCCACGCTGGCTACACTCAGGCGCGACTTCCACCAACTTCAGTGGCCGCGCGCGGCCTGACCCCATCCATGCCCCTTCCACGGCGGCCGGCGGCGCTGGCCAGATTGCTTTTTACTATTCTTTTAATAGCTGTTGGCGCAATATCCACGCCGGCTACAGCCCAAAAACGTTCAAAAACCACCGCGCCGGCCACCGAACGCCCCTACGCCCAGCGCGCCGACGCCATGCGCCTGGCCGACGAGATCGCCGAGCGCCGCGACCTCGACCGAGACTGGGTGCGCGCCGCCGTCGGCCAGGCCGTGCTACTGCGCCAGGTGCCACGCCTGATGCTGCCGCCCGCGCGCGGCACGGCCAAGAATTGGCGCGTCTACCGCGGCCGCTTCATCGACCCGGTGCGCGTGCGCGCCGGCGTGCGCTTCTGGGAGCGCAACCGCCTGCACCTGGCGCGCGCGCAGGCCGAGTTCGGCGTGCCGCCCGAGATCATCGCCGGCATCGTCGGCGTCGAGACCATCTACGGGCGGGACATGGGGAGCTTTCGCGTCATCGACGCGCTGGCCACGCTGACCTTCGACTTCCCCGCCGCCCACCCGCGCGCCGAGGCGCGGCAGGCCTTCTTCGCCGGCGAGCTGGAGCAGTTCCTGTCGCTCGCCAGCCGCACCGGCATGGACCCGCTGGCTCCCCTGGGCAGCTACGCCGGCGCCATGGGCATGCCGCAGTTCATGCCGTCGAGTTGGGCCCGCCACGCCATCGACTTCGACGGCGACGGCCGCGTCGACCTGTGGCACAGCGAGGCCGACGTGATCGGCTCCGTCGCCAACTACTTCAAGGCCCACGGCTGGCAACCTGGCCAGCCCACGCACTACGCCGTGCGGCTGTCGCCCGAGGCCGACATGGACGCCCTGCTCGCCCCCGACATCCTGCCCTCTTTCACCCCCGCCAGCTTCGGCGCCAAGGGCGCCCTGCTGGGCGCCGACGCGCAAGCCCACGCCGGCCCGCTGGCGCTGATCGAGCTGCAGAACGGCGACCCCGCCCTGCCCGGCAACGAACCCACCTACGTCGCCGGCACCGAGAACTTCTACGTCATCACCCGCTACAACTGGAGCAGCTACTACGCCATGGCGGTGATCGAGCTGGGGCAGGACGTGGCGGCGGCGCTGGGGCAGTGACCCCGCACGACGGCGTCGGCCTGACACGGCCGACGGCGCGCTCGAACACCGCTTACGCGGCGTTACCCCGGGCGAAGGCGGCGTCCGCACAGTCCGGCGCACGATTCACCATGGACCGATCCGTCGGCCCCCGGTCATGGCGCCCGCCACCTCGCGGCCCTGCTGGTCTGGGGCGCCCGGCGCCAGGCACCACTCCCCTCGGCCTGGCGCCCTCCGCCGCGACCGAATCCGCCGCCGGCCCGGCGCCGCGCCTTGCCTTCGCGGAGGACGGCCCCATGGTGCGCGCGCCCGTGGTCACCGTCCCACCCAGCGCGGCACCAACGACAGGCGAGACGCGCCAGCCGAAGGCCCTGGCCGGCGCTCAGCGCGCCGGCGGAGCGCTCGGCCGTGGCGGTGTGCGGCACCTGCGGCGTCGTGGAATCGGTGACACCGGTGCACCAGTCGGCCCCGCCCACGGGCGTGGGCGCGGTGGCCGGGGGCGTGCTGGGCAACCAGGTCGGCGGCGGCTCCGGCCGCGCGCTGGCCACGGTGGCCGGCGCGGTCGGCGGCGGCTATGTCGGCCACCAGGTGGAAAGGAACGTGCGCACCACCGGCTGCGCATGGCCGGCGGGGACGCCCACGGGCCTTGATCCGACCGTCCAACCTCATGCGTAGACCGCCTGGCCCGCAGCCTGCCGCGCGCGCAGTTGGGCCAGCATCTGGCTTTCCGTGAGATCGATCGCCCACACGGGCCGCAACTGGTAGTGCGGCTGATCGACGATGGTCTTCCAGTTGCCACCCCATTCCAGGCCCAGGTCCATGCCCAGCACGCCCGCGGCCTTGTATTTGGGGGACTCGGGCAGGTAGCGGTTGCCCTCGAACACGCCCACGTCGAAGGCGATGCCGAAGTTGTGGTTGGAGTAGCCCCCGCGGGCGTTGGTAACCTTGGGGCCGGGGGCGGTGCGGCCCTGCGCGTACAGCGCCTCCTGCTCGGCATAAGTCCTCAGGCCGCTGATGATCTTGAGGCCGATGCCCGCGGCCGCGGCCTTTTGCACCAAAGCCCGGGCCATCGGGCGCACCTCCGGCAGCAGTGTGGCGATCACCTTCTCGCTGCGGCTGTCCACCTCGCCAATGGCCTCCGAGGGTTTGCGGCCCTCGATCCTCTTGCTGACCAGGCGCGCGTAGATCGCGCCCCACGTCTGCGGCCCCGCCTTGCCGTCCACGTCGATGCCCAGCGCCTCCTGGACTTCGGCGATCATTTCCTCGATGCGCATGGTGATCTCCTTTGGTTTGGGGGTTCCATCGAACTCATCGCCGGATTCGTGCGCCTCGCGGCCGGCGGCCCGGTCAGGGGTGCCGGTCCAGCGCGCGGCGAACCAGCCTCGGCAGGTCGCTGCCGCCCGCGCAGAAGTTCTCCCGCTCGCCCGAGGACGACTGCGACGACACCACCGCCACCACATAGGGGCCGTTGCTCCAGAACGCCGCCATCGGCCCGCCCGACTGCCCGAAGAACGTGTCCGCGTCCGTCTCCATGGCGCGTCCGCTGCCGAAGTCCCAGGCATCCTCGTCGAGCCAGCGCCGATCCTGGTAGATGGGAAAGCTGCCGCCGGCCACGTCGCCCGGATACCCGATGTTGAACCAGTAGCGGTCGCCGTCCCAACTGCTGTTGTAGGTGCGCGTGCCGAACCAGCCGAAGATGTCCCCGATGCGCGCGGCGGTGACCAGCACCGCGTAGTCCTCGTCCATCTCCGTCCAGCCGATGCTGCCCGTGACGCGGGTGAAGGCGTGGACGTTGGTGATCGCCGTCGTCATCGACACCGCGCCGCCCGCGCGGTGCACGTCCACCGAGCCGTTGACGCCGTTGCTGGCGGCCCAGTTGACGACGTGGCTGGCGGTCAGCACGTGGCGCGGCCCCACGATGACCCCCGAGCCCGAACCCGCGCTGGTGTTGACCTTGCACACGCAACCCCAGGGGTAGCGGGTGTCCGAATAGGTGCGCCGGCCATCGGCGCCCAGCACCCAGAGCGGCTGCATGTCGTTGCCGCGGTAGCGCACGCCGTTCTTGAAGCGGCCCGCGAGCATGGCCTTCCGCGGCTTGGCCGATCCGCCGAACCACTTGCTGCGAACCGGGTCCAGCGGATCGCCCGAATAGCGGCGCAACGCCTTGTGATTGACCATTTCCACCTTGAACGGATCGAGCTGGTGCAGCAGCAGCGCGGCCTGAACGTCCTTGGGCAGTTTCTCGGCGTGTTCGAAGCTGTTGCCGTCGGCGGCCAGCTCGTCGGATGTCAGAGGGCGGGCGTTCCCGGTGTCTGGGGGCTTCCTGGTGGCCACGGTGCTTCTCCTTGCGTTGGGCTGAAGGGGTGGGTCCGCCCGATGCCGGACGAATCCACGCGGTAGCACTTCGCGTTGGTCCGTCGAAATGCCAGCCCAGCGTAGTAGCCCAGCGCAGGAACGTCATCCCCTTTTTGAATGAGCCGAGCAGGTCCGAGGAGCCCTTCGCTCCATCAGACAAATCAGAGTGTTTCCTGGCCGCAGCCGGCTCTGATATTTCTTATTAAGCTATTTAAAGCATAGCAAATGAAGAAATCAGCCCCCAAACGGCGGCGCCGATGGCGCGGCTTCATCCGCCGTGCTGGCGCGTCGCCGCGCGCAGCGCACCTACTCGGCGCGCAGGCCCGGCCACTGCCGGGCCATGCGTCCGCCCGCGGCGAGCAACGCCGCCAGCCCGCTGGCGTGGCTGGGCGGTGGTTCATGCATCGGCGCGGCGGCGGCCATGGGCATCGGCTCCTGGGCCGATTGTCGGCCCGGGCCGCGCCCCGCCGCAACGCAGCAGGTGACAAAGCGCAAGAACCGGCCCTCCCGCGCCGTGCGCGCCGGGGACATGGCCGGCGTGCTGGCCGCCCACACGCCGGACGTGCGGCTGTTCGATGTGCCGCCGCCGACCGAGCAGCGCGGCCTGGACGGCTACCGGCGGTCCTGGGAGCTGTTCTTCGGCTGGGCCCGCGAGGCCGGGCGCTTCGAGCTGCGCGACCTGGAGATCCTGGCCGGCGCGGACGTGGCGTTCAGCCATGCCCTCATCGATTGCGCCGGCACCGAGAGCGATGGCCGGCGCACCGCCTTCACCGTGCGCCTGACCACCGGCTGGCGCAAGGATGGCACCGAATGGCGCATCGTCCACGAGCACCATTCGGTGCCGGCCGGCGACGCCGCGGTGGATTGACGGGGCCGAGAATGCGCAAGCTCATCGCGGCGCTGCAGGTGCCCCTCGACGGCATGATCGAAGGGCCGCGGGGAGAACTCGATCGGGTTGCCCACTGGGGCGACCCGTTCGGCCTGACGTCCGAAGCCGATGCCTGTCTTCTTGGCGGCGGCATGCACGGCGGCTACGAGCGGTACTGGACGTCCGTTCTCGCGAACCCCGCGGGCACACTGGAATTCACCGGACGGCCGCCCACCGCCGAGGAAATCAGCTACGCCGACCAGACGCCGCACTACGTCCTGTCCACCACCTTGCAACGCACCCACTGGCACGTGGCGACCCTCGTGCGCGACCTGCAGGCCGTGCGCGCGCTGAAGCAGCAGCGCGGCCGCGCCATCCATGCCGTCGGCGGCGCCGGCCTGGTGTCGAGCCTGATGAACGAGGGCCTGGTCGATGAACTGCGCCTCATCTCAACCCCATCGTCCTGGGCCAGGGAAAGCGGCTGTTTCAGCACGTCCTCGGCCCGCACGCCCTGGTTCTTCTGGGCGCCGAGCGGCTCGGGCCGGGCCAGATCAAGGCGTTCCACGCGGCGCGCGCGCCATGAACTCGATCCACCGGGGAGCGCTGCCGCGCGCGCCCGGAATATGAACGTTTCAAGGCTTCAGCCCTCGTGGATATTGCGCCAATTGCTATCAAAATAGTATTGAATGGCGACCTGCACTCCCGCCGCGCGCCGTCAAGCGTCCGTGGTCACCAGAAAGTCGCGGCTGATGTGCGCGCCGAGCTGGTTGACGCGGTCGAGGAACTGGGTCAGGAAGGCGTGCAGGCCGGTGGCCAGGATTTCCTCGATACGGCCGTAATGCAGGTCGGCGCGCAGCCGGCCGGCCTGGCGCTGGGTCTCGCCCTGCGGGTTGGCGCCGACCACGCGCAGGATGTTCTCGACCTCCGCCATGCAGTGATGCAGCGAGCGCGGCATGTCCTGGCGCAGCATGAGCAGCTCGGCCACGCGCTCGGGCGTGATGACGTCGCGGTAGACCTTGCGGTAGACCTCGAAGCCGCTGACGCTGCGCAGGATGGCGGCCCAGTGGTAGAAGTCGTACTCTTGGTCCTTCTCGCTGGCGGTGCCGAAGAAGTCGCTCTGCACGGCGTGGAACTTGACGTCCAGCAGCCGCGCGGTGTTGTCGGCGCGCTCCAGAAAGGTGCCCAGGCGCAGGAACTGGAAGGACTCGTCCTGCAGCATGGTGCCCAGGGTGACGCCGCGCGAGAGATGCGAGCGGAACTTGACCCACTCGAAGAACTCGCCGGGATCGCGCTCGAACGCGCCGCTGCGCCGCAGGCGGCTGATCTCCAGCCAAGTCTGGTTGAGCGTTTCCCACACCTCGGTGGTGAGGGTGCCACGCACGGCGCGGGCGTTCTCGCGCGCGGCGCGCAGGCAGGCGACGATGGACGAGGGGTTTTCGTCATCCAGCACCATGAACTCCATCACGCCCTGGGGTGTGATCTCGCCATGGCGCTGGGCGTAGGCGGGCAACAGCTCGCTGAGCGAGAGCACGCCCATCCAGCCGTGCCGCGAGACGGCGGCCGACTGCGGCAGCAGCGCGGTCTCGTGGTGGACGTTGAGCATGCGGGCGGTGTTCTCGGCGCGCTCGGTGTAGCGGGACATCCAGAACAGGTGGTCGGCGGTACGCGACAGCATTTTTTCGTGTCCTTCTCTTGCTCAGACTTCCAGGATCCAGGTGTCCTTGGTGCCGCCGCCCTGCGACGAGTTGACGACCAGGGAGCCTTCCTTCAGCGCCACGCGGGTCAGCCCGCCGGGCACCATCTGCACCTGCTTGCCCGACAGCACGAAGGGCCGCAGGTCGATGTGGCGCGGGGCGATGCCGCTGTCGACGTAGGTGGGGCAGCTCGACAAGCTGAGCGTGGGCTGGGCGATGTAGCCCTCGGGCTTGGCCAGCACGGCGCGGCGGAAGTCCTCGATCTCGGCGGCGGTGGACGCGGGGCCGACCAGCATGCCGTAGCCGCCGGCGCCGTGCACCTCCTTGACCACCAGGTCCTTCAGGTGGGCCATGACGTAGGCCAGGTCCTTCGGGTCGCGGCACATGTAGGTGGGCACGTTGTTCAGGATGGGTTTCTCGCCCAGGTAGAACTCGATCATCTTGGGCACGTAGGGGTAGATGGACTTGTCGTCGGCCACGCCGGTGCCCACGGCGTTGCAGATGGCCACGTGGCCGGCGCGGTAGGCGTCCATCAGGCCGGCGCAGCCCAGCGACGAATCGGGGCGGAACACCTTCGGATCGAGGAAATCGTCGTCCAGGCGGCGGTAGATCACGTCCACGCGCTGGGGGCCGCGCGTGGTGCTCATGAAGACGAAGCCGTCCTTGACGAACAGGTCCTGCCCCTCGACCAGCTCGACGCCCATCTGCTGCGCCAGGAAGGCGTGTTCGAAGTAGGCGCTGTTGTACATGCCGGGCGTCAGCACCACCACCGTGGGGTTGGCGGTGCCGCCGGGGCTGCTGGCGCGCAGGGTCTCCAGCAGCAGGTCGGGGTAGTGGGCGACGGGCGCCACGCGGTGGCGGTTGAACAGGTTGGGGAACAACCGCATCATCATCTTGCGGTCTTCCAGCATGTACGACACGCCGCTGGGCACGCGCAGGTTGTCCTCCAGCACGTAGTACTCCCCGCTGCCGTCGGCCGCGCCGGCGCGCACGATGTCCACGCCGGAGATGTGCGAGTAGATCTGGTTGGGCACCGCCACGCCCTGCATGACGGGGCGGTACTGCGCGTTGTTCAGCACCTGCTCGGCGGGGATCACGCCGGCCTTCAGGATCTCTTGCCCGTGGTAGACGTCGTGGATGAAGCGGTTGAGCGCCGTCACCCGCTGCGCCAGCCCGCGCTCGAGCATGCGCCATTCGGCGGCCGGGATGATGCGCGGGATCAGATCGAACGGGATCAGCCGCTCGGTGCCAGCGCCGTCCTCGTCCTTGGCGCCGTACACCGCGAAGGTGATGCCGACGCGGCGGAAGATCATCTCGGCCTCCTCGCGGCGCGAACGCATCAGCTCGGCGTCCTGCGCGGCCAGCCATTGGGCGTAGGCCTGGTAGTGCGCACGCACCGGGTGGCCGGGCGCGTAGCCACGCGCATCCACGGGGGTCGTGGCCAGGGCCTCGTACATTTCATCGAACGCGTGCATGGCCTGGGTTCTCCTGTCTGTTTGTCAGCCGTGGACTACAGCATAGCAAGTTGCAGGCCAGCGGCCCGGCAGGCTGGCGGCGATCACGGCGGTGCGTGGCGCCAATACCGTGCGGCGACTTCGCGCTCGCAGCGCACCGAATCGGGGCGCGCACTGCTCCAGTGCATCGCGCCGCAGCGGGGCGAGTCGGCCACCCGCACGCCGCGCGCATGCAAGCGCGCCAGCACGTCCGGCGCCGGGTGACCGAAGCGGTTGCGGTAGCCGGCCTGGATGAGCGCCAGGCGCGGCCGCACCGCGTCCAGGAACGGCGCCGACGACGAGGTGCGGCTGCCGTGGTGCGGCACCAGCAGCACATCGCTGCGCAGGTTGGCGCGGGCGGCGGCCAGGGCGCGCTCCTGCGCGGCCTCGATGTCGCCCGCCAGCAGCACCGAGGCCCGCGCGGTGCCCACGCGCAGCACGCAGCTCAGCGCGTTCGGCGAGCGCGCCGCGTCGGCGTCCGACTCGCCCGGATGCAGCACTTCGAACGCCACGCCGTCCCATTGCCAGCGCTGGCCGGCCCGGCAGCGCGCGGCGGGGCCGACGCCGGGCGGCTCCTGTCCCGCCTCGATCGACGACAGCAGCGCCGCGCCCGGCTGCATGGCCCGCACGGCGCGCGCGCCGCCGGTGTGGTCGCTGTCGCGGTGACTCAGCACCAGCAGGTCCACGCGCTCGCCCAGCGCGCGCAGCAGCGGCACCAGCACGCGGTGGCCGGCGTCGCTCTCCAGCGAATAGCGCGGCCCGGCGTCGTACAGCAGCGTGCGGCCGGCGGTGCGCACCAGCACGGCGCTGCCCTGCCCCACGTCGGCGGCCAGCAGGTCGAACTCGCCCGGCGCCGGGCGCGCCGGCTGCCACAGCAGCAGCGGCAGCACCAGCGGCACGCCCGCCAGGCGCAGCGGCCAGGGCCAGCGCAGCGCCAGCAGCACGCCGCCGGCCACCGCCGCCGCGCCCAGCGGCCAGGGTGCCGCGGCCATCGACACCTGGGCCCAGGGCCAGGCGGCCAGCCACTGCAGCAGCGCCGCCAGCGGCTGCAACGCGGCGGCGGCCGCGCTCCACAGCGGGGCCCACAGCACGCCCGCCAGCGCCAGCGGCGTCACCACCAGCGTCACCCACGGGATCGCCACCAGGTTGGCCAGCAATCCCACCACCGATGCTTGGCCGAACAGCATCAGCGACAGCGGGGTCAGCGCCAGCGTGACCACGGCCTGCTCACGCAATAATCGATGAAATCGGCCTATAGCTGCCTTTGGCATTACGTCGTAAGCTCCTGAATCAGTAGCAAACAACACCCCCACGGCGACGAAGCTGAGCCAGAAGCCCGCCTGCAGCAGCGCCCACGGGTCCAGCGCCAGCACCGCCGCGCAGGCCCACAGCCAACTCATCCACCACGGCCAGCGCAGCCCGGCCAGCCGCAGCAGCGCCACGCTGGCCAGCATGACGACGGTGCGCTGCGCCGGCACGCCCCAGCCGCTGAACACGGCGTAAGCCGCCGCCAGCAGCACGCCCCCGGCCAGCGCCGCCCAGGGCGCCGGCACCCGCAGGCAGGGGTTGAATCGCGGCGGCCAGCCCCAGCGCGCCGCGCGCCGCCACAGCGCACCCACCACGCCGGCGGCGAGCCACGCGAACATGGTGATGTGCAGGCCGGAGATGCTCATCAGGTGCGCCACGCCGGTGGCGCGGAACACGTCCCAGTCGGCGCGCTCGATCACGGCCTGGTCGCCCGTCACCAGCGCGGCGACGATGCCGGCCAGGCGCCGCGCGCTGGCGTCGTCCACCAGCGGGGCGGTGGTCAGGATGCGGTCGCGCACCGCCTGCCGGGCGCGCTCGACGGGGTGTGCCACGCCCTCCTCCAGGCGGCGCGGCGGGGCGTCGCGCGGGCCGGTGCGCACGTAGCCGGTGGCGCGCACGCGCTGTTCCCACAGCCACAGTTCGTAGTCGAAGCCGTGCGGGTTGAGGGTGCCGTGCGGCGCCTTCAGCCGCGCGGTGAGCTGCCAGCGGTCGCCCGCGCGGGGCGCCGCCGCCGCCCCGTACCAAGCCAGTTGCACGCGCGGCGGCAGGGCCACCGGAGCGCCGTCCAGCCGCGCCTGCTCGACGTCGAAACGAAAGCGCCAGCCCGCCTCGCCGCGCTGCGGCATCCGGCTGACGACGCCCGTCAGCACCAGGTCGCGCCCTTCCAGGGCGGATGCCAGCGCTTGCGCCTGCAGTGCCGTCGCCCGCAGCCCCGCGCCACCCCAGGCCGCCAGGGCGCCGGCCAGCAGCCAGCCCGCCACCGCGGCCCATCCCGGCCCGCGGCCTGCCCGCCGCCGCGCCAGTGCCGCGCAGGCGGCCAGCGCCGCGGCCGCCGCCAGGGCCGCGCCATAGCCCGCCACCGGCCCCAGCGCCCGCTGCTGCACCTGCGAGGCGGTGCCCAGTAGCCAGCCCACGGGCAGCGCGATCAGTGCCACGGCCATCGTCTGCACAGGAGCTGACCCGCCGGTCCGGCCAGGGTGGCCGGCCGGCGAGGCGATGCCTGGCCCGGTGTCTGCTGTCATGGCGGCGGGCGCCCCAGCGGCGCCGTGGTCTCCCGTGGCGGGGCAGCATACACGTCCGCCCGTTCGCCCCGCCGGGGTTGGCGCGTCTCTTGCTAGCATGGGGTTCTACTTCTCCACAGCCCGCCATGCCCATCCACGCCGCGCTCCATCACGTCACCCATTACCGCTACGACCGCCCGGTGCAGTTGGGGCCACAGGTCGTCCGCCTGCGGCCAGCGCCGCACTGCCGCAGCAAGATCATCTCGTACTCGCTCACCGTCGAGCCGGCGCTGCACTTCACCAACTGGCAGCAGGACCCGTTCGCCAACTGGCAGGCGCGGCTGGTGTTCCCCGAAAAGACCACCGAGTTCAAGGTGACGGTGGACCTGGTGGCCGAGATGGCGGTCTACAACCCGTTCGACTTCTTCCTGGAGCCGGCGGCCGAGCAGTTCCCGTTCGACTATGCGCCGCGCCTGAAGGAGGAGCTGGCGCCCTACCTGGCCTGCGAGCCGGCCACGCCCCTGCTGGCGCGCTACCTGGCCGGCATCGACCTCAAGCCGCAGACCACCATCGACTTCCTGGTCGGCCTGAACCAGCGCCTGCAGCAGGACATCCGCTACCTGATCCGCATGGAGCCCGGCGTGCAGACGCCCGAGCAGACGCTGGACCTGCGCAGCGGCTCCTGCCGCGACTCCGGCTGGCTGCTGGTGCAACTGCTGCGCAACGTCGGGCTGGCGGCGCGCTTCGTCTCCGGCTACCTGATCCAGCTCAAGGCCGACCAGAAATCGCTCGACGGCCCCAGCGGCACCGAGGTCGATTTCACCGACCTGCACGCCTGGTGCGAGGTGTACCTGCCCGGCGCCGGCTGGATCGGCCTAGACCCCACCTCCGGCCTGCTGGCCGGCGAAGGCCACATCCCGCTGGCCTGCACGCCCCAGCCCTCCGCCGCCGCGCCCATCGAAGGCGTGGTGGAGGCGGCCGAGGTGCGGTTCGGCCACGACATGCGCGTCACGCGCCTCCTCGAATCGCCGCGCGTCACCCTGCCCTACGGCGACGCGCAGTGGCACGCCATTCTGCGGCTGGGCGACCAGGTGGACGCCGAGCTGCAGGCCGGCGACGTGCGCCTGACCATGGGCGGCGAGCCCACCTTCGTCGGCCTCGACGACCGCGACGGCGCCGAATGGAACACCGCCGCGCTGGGGCCCACCAAGCGGCGCTTCGCGCTCGATTTGCTGCAGCGCCTGCAGGACCGCTACGCGCCGCGCGGCTTCGTGCACCTGGGCCAGGGCAAGTGGTACCCGGGCGAACAACTGCCGCGCTGGGCGCTCAGCCTGTTCTGGCGCACCGACGGCCAGCCGGTGTGGCACAACCCCGCGCTGCTGGCCGACGAGCGCCAGCCCCACCACGCCAAGCCCGAAGACGCCGAGCGCTTTCTGCAGGCGCTGGCGCGGCGCCTGGGCGTGGGCACGCAGACCATCCGCGCCGGCTACGAAGACCCGTGGATCTACATCCAGGCCGAACGCCGCCTGCCCGTCAACGTCGATCCGTTCGACAGCCAGTTGGCCGACGAGCAGGCGCGCGCGCGCCTGCGCCAGGTCTTCACGCAAGGCCTGACGCAGCCGGTCGGCTGGCTGCTGCCGCTGCGCGCCACGTCCGAAGCCGCCGGCACCGCGCCCCAGGTCCTGCCGCCGCGCCTGCGCGCGCTGCCCGCGGCCGAGCGCCCGCGCTGGCTCAGCGGCAAATGGTGGTTCCGCGACGACCGCCTGTACCTGGTGCCGGGCGATTCGCCCATGGGCTGGCGCCTGCCGCTCAACTCGCTGCCGTGGGTGGCCGACAAGGACCACCCGCAACTGCACGAAACCGATCCTTTTGCGGAAAACAAGCCGCTGCCCAGCGTGGACACTTCGCTGCCCACTATCAATATGGGAGCAGACGATGCCCACGACCGCCTGCCGCTACGGCACGAATCCGGCCCTTGGGTGCCGCGCACCGCGCTGTGCGTGCAGGTGCGCGACCCCGCGCGCGGCCAGATGCCCGAGACCGATCTGCCCGAGATCGTCGGCGACGACGAAGAGGCCGAGGCGCGCCGCGCCGCGCAACTGCGCCACCGCGCCGCGCTGGCCCGCTACGCCACCAAGCCCGGCGAGAGCAGCGTGCTGTACGTGTTCATGCCCCCGCTCGACCGGCTGGAGGACTACCTCGCGCTGGTCGCCGCCGTCGAGGCCACCGCCGCCGAGCTGAACCTGCCAGTGGTCATGGAAGGCTACCCGCCGCCGCGCGACGCGCGCCTGTCGATGCTGCAGGTCACGCCCGACCCGGGCGTCATCGAGGCCAACATCCAGCCCGTGCGCACCTGGCGCGACCTGGTCGCCAACACCGAGTTCGTCTACCACGCCGCGTTCGAGAGCCGCCTGTCGGCCGAGAAGTTCATGACCGACGGCCGCCACACCGGCACCGGCGGCGGCAACCACTTCGTCATGGGCGGCGCCACGCCGGCCGACAGCCCCTTCCTGCGCCGCCCCGAGCTGCTGGCCAGCCTGCTTCTGTACTGGCACAACCACCCGTCGCTGTCGTACCTGTTCAGCGGCATGTTCATCGGCCCCACCAGCCAGGCCCCGCGCGTGGACGAGGCGCGCAACGACCAGTTGTACGAGCTTGAAATCGCCCTGCAGCAAATCCACGCCGCGCGCGCACTGCACGGCGACGCCATGCCGCCCTGGCTGGTCGACCGCACCTTGCGCAACATCCTGATCGACGTCACCGGCAACACCCACCGCAGCGAGTTCTGCATCGACAAGCTGTACTCGCCCGACTCGGCCAACGGCCGCCTGGGCCTGCTGGAGCTGCGCGCTTTCGAGATGCCGCCGCATGCGCGCATGTCCATCGTGCAGCAGTTGCTGCTGCGCGCGCTGGTGGCACGCTTCTGGCGCCAACCCTACACCCGCCCGGCCATCCGCTGGGGCACCCGCCTGCACGACCGCTTCATGCTGCCCGCCTTCGTGCGCGCCGACTTCGAGGACGTGATGGAAGACCTGCGCCAGGCCGGCCATGCCTTCGACGGCACCTGGTTCGCGCCGCACTTCGAGTTCCGCTTCCCCATCGTCGGCGAGGTGGACGTGCTGGGCATGCGCCTCACGCTGCGCAACGCGCTGGAGCCCTGGCACGTGATGGGCGAGGAAAACACCGGCGGCGGCACCGCGCGCTACGTCGACTCGTCGCTGGAGCGGCTGGAAGTGCGCGTCACCGGCTTCGACCCCAGCCGCTACGCCATCACCTGCAACGGCCAGCCCGTGCCCCTGCAGCCGCTGGGCGTGGAAGGCGAGTTCGCCGCTGGCGTGCGCTTCAAGGCGTGGAACCCGTGGTCGTCCCTGCACCCGGCCATCGCGCCGCACGCCCCGCTGGTGTTCGACGTCATCGACACCTGGAGCGGCCGCGCCGTGGGCGGCTGCCGCTACCACGTCGCGCACCCCGGCGGGCGCAACTACAGCACCTTCCCCATCAACGCCATGGAAGCCGAAAGCCGCCGCCTGGCGCGCTTCTTCGCCAGCGGCCACACGCCCGGACCGCTGCCCGTGCCGCCGGCCACGCTGCACCTGCCGGGGAGCCGGGAGTTTCCGTGCACGCTGGATCTGCGCAGAGGAGCCGCCTTGCGGCCGCTGGATGGATGAAGGCGTCTCCACCGGCAAGCATTTCTCAATGAATCCGGCCGACGGGACGCCGAAGGGCAAGCCCCGTCGCTTGCTATTAATTATATAGCTACTTGCGCAATATCCACGCGGGCAAACCCGCGAAAACATCCAGGATATCCACGTTCGCCCACCTCGCCACGCCATGCGCCACAATACCGGCGCCATGACTTCCCCGACCGAACGCCCGCCACTGCCGCCGCGATCGCCCGCGCTGGCGCTGCCGCGCGCTGACGGCGGGCACTACGACGAGCTGCACGGCCTGGGCGGCGACGCGCCGGCGCAGGCGCGCGGCCTGGGGCCGGCATGGTCCCGGTTCTTCGAGCAGATGGGCCCGGCGAGCGCGGGCGAGCTGAACCGCCGCGCCGAGCGCATGGCCCGCCAGTTGCGCGACGACGGCGTGAGCTACAACGTCTACGCCGACGAACACGGCCAACAGCGGCCCTGGGCGCTGGACCTCTTCCCGCTGCTGGTCACCTCGGACGACTGGGCACGCATCGAGACCGGCATCCTGCAGCGCGTGCGCGTGCTCGAAGCCGTGGTGGCCGACGTGTACGGCCCGTGCCGCCTGGTGCGCGAGGGCCTGCTGCCGCCCGCGCTGGTGCAGGGCCACCCCGACTACGTGCCGGCCATGCACGGCGTGCGGCCGGCCGGCGGCCAGCACCTGCACATCGTCGCGTTCGACCTGGCGCGCGGCCCCGGCGGCCACTGGTGGGTGGTGGGGCAGCGCACGCAGGCGCCCTCGGGCCTGGGCTACCTGCTGGAGAACCGGTTCGCGGTCACGACGCAGTTCCCGCAGGCCTTCGAGGCCCTGCACACGCGGCGGCTGGCCGACAGCTACCGCGCCCTGCTGGCCAGCCTGAAGCACCTGGCGCCCGGCGGCGAGGAGCCGCACCTGGCGCTGCTCACGCCCGGCCCCTACAACGAGACCTATTTCGAGCAGTCGTATCTGGCCCGCTACCTGGGCGTGACGCTGGTTGAAGGCAGCGACCTCACGGTGCGCGGCGAGCGCCTGTACCTCAAGACCCTGCACGGCCTCAAGCCCGTGCACGGCCTCATCAAGCGCGTGGACGACACCTGGCTGGACCCGCTGGAGATGCGTGCCGACTCGCGCCTGGGCGTGCCGGGGTTGATGCAGGCGGTGCGCGCCGGCAACGTGCTGATGGCCAACGCCATCGGCTCGGGCTTCCTGGAGTCCAGCGCGATGCTGGGCTTCCTGCCGGCGCTGGGGCGGCACTTGCTGGACGAGGAGCTGGCGCTGCCCGCCTTGCACACCTGGTGGTGCGGCGAGCCGGCCGCCATGGGCGAGATCCTGCCGCACCTGGCCCACAGCGTCATCAAGCCCACCTACCCTTGGTCCCTGGAGCGCGGCACCTTCGACGTCGGTGTGGGCCCGCTGCTGAACGCGGAGCGGCTGGGCGAATGGCAGGCGCGCATCCGGCGCGCGCCCGACGAGCACACCGTCCAGGCCTACCTGCCCACCTCGCAGATGCCCACCTGGCGGCCGACGGGCGCCAGCGACGAACGCGGCATCGTGCCCAGCTCGGTCATCCTGCGTGTGTTCGCCCTGTCCGACGCGGCCGGCGCCGGCCCTGGCACCTGGCGCGTGCTGCCGGGCGGCATGGCGCGGCTGGTGGGCGTGGACGCCGGCATCGCCAGCATGCAGCGCGGCGGCTCCAGCGCCGACGCCTGGGTGGTGGACGAGCACGCCGGCCCCGGCGAGGGGCTGGAATCGGGCCTTGGCAGCTTCATCCCGCCGGTGGCCGTGGCGCCGACCAGCCGGCCCGAGCGCCTGGTCACCAGCCGCGCGGCCGAGAACCTGTTCTGGCTCGGCCGCTACACCGAGCGCGCCGAGAACGCCGCCCGCCTGGCACGCATCATCCTGGAAGCGCTGCACGGCGAGGAAGAACCCTCCCACGCCATGCTGATGTGGCTGGGGCAGATGGCCGAATCCACCGGCCTGGTGAGCACGGCCGACCCGTCGCCGCTGCAATGGCGCGAGCGCTTCGAGCGCGCCCTGGTGCAGCACCTGGGCAACCCCGAGGGCGACGACACCTACAGCGTGGCCTACTCCCTGCACTGGCTGCGCGGCGCCGGCGCGGCGCTGCGCGAGCGGCTGTCCACCGAGCACTGGAACTTCATCAAGCAGGCGGAGGAGCAGTTTCTGGCCGACTGGACCGAGATCCAGCGCTTCGACCCGCCCTCGGCCGCCGACACGCTGGCCGCGCTGGCGCGGCTGTCGAAGAACCTGGCCGCCATCACCGGCGCGCAAAACGACCGCATGTGGCGCGACGACGGCTGGCGACTGCTGTCCATCGGCCGCCAGCTGGAGCGGCTGACCTTCCTGGCCGAGGCGCTCTCGCGCGGCTTCTACACCAACGCGGTGCACGACGCCGCCGGCTTCGGGGTGGTGCTGCAACTGTTCGACTCCACCATCTCCTTCCACGCCCGCTACCAGCGCAGCCGCGACATCGCCGCGCTGATCGAGCACGTGGTGCTGAACCTGCAGAACACGCGCTCGATCGACTGGGTGGTGCAGACCGCCAGCGGCCGCCTGGCGCGCCTGCACGAGCGCGAGGCGGCCGGCGTGGAAGACCTGTCGCGCCGCCTGCCCATGCCCGACATCGACCAACTGGCCCCCCTGTGCGTGGCCAACGAGATCGGCGACTTCACCCACCTGCAGGACCTGCTCGCCGAGTGGGACGCGCAGGCCCAGCGCCTGTCGGACGACATCGCGCTGCGCTACTTCAGCCACACCGACGACGCGCGGCGCAGCGTCGGAGCTTGAAATGACCCACCCCCGTGGCTCCACTCGCCGCGCGATGTTGCGCCTCCCCCCGCGAGGGGGCGACGCCGCTGACCGGCCAAGGCCCGGCCAGGGCGTCCGCTGGCGTGGCCTGCTCCGCGGCCTTCGGATTCTTTGGGTTTCGACTGCGCGCGGCCGCGGCGCCATGGACAACTGATCGCGAGTACGCCATGCGCCTGCGCATCACCCACGACACTTGCTACGACTACCACCCGCCGGTGGACGGCGCGCTGCACATGGCGCACCTGCGCATGCCCGACGCCACCTGCCAGCAAGTGCTGGACCACCGCCTGCGCATCGCGCCCCGGCCCGCCACCCTGCGCCAGACCCGCGACGTGCGTGGCAACTGGCGCCATTTCATCGAGCTGGCCACGCCCCACTCACGCCTGGCCGTGCGCGCCACGCACTTGGTGCAGACCGTGGCGCCCGCGCCGCGCGCGTCGGCGCTGCCGTGGGAGGCCGCGCGCGAGGCGTTCGTGTACCGGGCCGGCCACCCCGGGCCGGCCGCCGCGCAGTACGTGTTTCCCTCCGTCCACGTGCATTGCGGGCCCGCCTTCGTCGACTACGCGCGCCCCAGCTTTCCCCCCGGCCGGCCGCTGCAGGAGGCCGCGCGCGAGCTGATGCTGCGCATCCATGCCGACTTCCGCTACACCCCCAACAGCACTGGCATCCACACCCCGGCCGCCGACGCGCTGCAGCAACGCGAGGGCGTGTGCCAGGACTTCAGCCACGTCATGCTGGCCTGCCTGCGCTCGCTGGGGCTGGCCGCGCGCTACGTCAGCGGCTACTTGCTCACCCAGCCGCCACCGGGCCAGCCGCGCCTGATCGGCAGCGACGCCTCGCACGCCTGGGTGTCCATGTACGTGCCCGACACGCTGGCGCACGAAGCGGTGGAGGAAGAGCAGCACTGGTACGACCTGTGCCCCACCAACGCGCGCGAGGGCTGGGGCACGCCGGGCGAGGACTACGTGCGCCTGGCGGTTGGGCGCGACTTCGCCGACGTCTCGCCGCTGCGCGGCGTCATCCAGGGCAGCCAGAGCCAGGCGCTGCACGTGGGGGTCACGGTCGAACCCTGCGAGGCCCTGCTGCTGACGGGCCTGCCCGAGCTGCCGGAATTCGCCCCGCCGCCGCCACCACCACCACCGTAGCGGCGTGCCCTCGCCTTCCCACCTCATTTTTTTCAGGAGCACCATGAGCATCGCCCAACGCCTGCAAGACCTCGGCATCGAACTGCCGACCGTCGCCACGCCCGCCGCCGCCTACGTTCCCTTCGTGCGCAGCGGCGACCTGGTGTTCCTCTCCGGCCACATCGCCCGCAAGGACGGCAAGCCCTGGGTCGGCCAACTGGGCGCCGGCATGGCGACCGCCGAAGGGGCCCTGGCCGCCCGCGCCGTGGCCGTCGACCTGATGGGCACCCTGCAGGCCGCCACGGGAGGCGACCTGGAGCGCGTGCGGCGCATCGTCAAGGTCATGAGCCTGGTCAACTCCGCGCCCGGCTACACCGAGCACCACCTGGTCACCAACGGCTGCTCCGAACTGCTGGGCGAGGTCTTCGGCGACAAGGGCAAGCATGCCCGCAGCGCCTTCGGCGTGGCGCAGCTTCCGCTGGGCGCGTGCGTGGAGATCGAGCTGATCGCCGAAGTGGATTGATACGTTTTTTATAGCTGAAAGCGCATATTCCACGCGGGCTCAAGGCCTATTTTTCCCTTAATCCGGCGCCTGCGGCACCTCGCGCAGTCCCGGCACGGCGCGCGAGCCCACGGCCAGCAGGCTGGCCACCAGCCAGAACAGCCCGGCAGCCCCGGTCACCGCGCCGATGGAACCGAACAGCATCGGCATTGCGAAGCTCGACAGGTTGATCGTCATCACCCGCAGCGCCATCGCCTCGCCCTGGCGCGCGGGCGGCGCGATCTGGTGCAGCACGCTCAGCACCATGGGCTGCACCGCCCCCAGCGCCACCCCCAGCACCACCGAGCACGCCCCCATGGCCAGCGGCCCCGGCATCAGCGGGTAGGCCAGCAGCGCGCAGGCCGCCAGCAGGGTCGAAACATGGATCACCCACCACTCCGGCAGCTTGGCCGTCAGGGCCGGCAGCGCCATGCGGATCAGCGCGGCGGCGGCGGCGAAGGCGCCCAGCAGCGCGCCGATGACCGAGGCCGACAGGCCCCGCTCATGCCCCAGCAGCGGCAGCACGAACGAGTGCACGTCCCACGCCGACGACTGCAGCCAGTTGACGAACAGCAGGCGCCGCATGCGCGGCTCGGCCAGCAGGTCCCACACCGAGTCCGCGCCCGGCGCCGCCCCGACGGGCGCGACGGGCGCCTCGGGCGCGCCGCGCAGCAGCCACCAGCCCACGAACGGCAGCAGCGCCATCAGCCCGAACGCGGCGCGAAACCCGGTGACGTGGCCCGGCTGCGGGCCGGCGTGGTCGATCAGCAGGCCGGTGACCAGCGGACCGACGAAGTTCGACAGCGCCGGCGCGATGGCGATCCAGCTGAAGGCCGCCCTGAGCTGGCCGGAGTCGACCACCGAGCGGCCCACGTGGCGCTGCAGCGCGATCTGCGCCGTGCCCGCCGCCGCGCCGGTCAGCAGGGCCGACACGCAAAGCACCACGAAGACGGGCCAGGCCGCCGCCAGCGCCGCGCCGGCCACGGCGCCGCCGACCGCCAGGGCGAGCGGCAGGTGCAGCCCGTGCCGGTCGGCCAGCCGGCCCGCGGGCAAGGCCAGACACACCGGCGACAGCGCGAACAGCGCCAGCAGCACGCCCACGGCGGCGGCGCTGTAGCCCAATTGCAGCGCCAGCAGCGGCGCCGCCAGCCGCGTGCCGGTCATGGCGCTGTGCACGCAGACCTGGGCGGCCATCAGGCGCAGCAGTTCGCGCCCGGTCATCCTTCGAACCGTGTCGCGATGAACATCGGGGCGGGCCGCATCAGCGCGCCGCGCCTTCGCCCTCGTCCGCCCCGCGCGGCAACAGGGACTGCGCCGCGCCGTCGGGCAGGGCCTCCACCTGCCGCAGGGCGCGGTTCATCACGTTGGTGCGCGTCTGCGCCTGGTCCAGCGTGTTCAGCACCGTCTGGGTCTGGGTCTTCACCTTGGCCAGCACGTCGCCGAACTTGCCGAACTCGGTTTTCACCGCGCCCAGCACCTGCCAGACCTCGCTGCTGCGCTTTTCCAGCGCCAGCGTGCGGAAGCCCATCTGCAGCGAGTTGAGCATGGCCAGCAGCGTGGTCGGCCCGGCCAGGGTGATGCGGTGCTCGCGCTGCAGCGCCTCCATCAGCCCCGGGCGGCGCAGCACCTCGGCGTACAGCCCTTCGGTGGGCAGGAAGAGGATGGCGAAGTCGGTGGTGTGCGGCGGCTCGACGTACTTGTCGGCGATGCCGCGCGCCTCCAGGCGGATGCGCGCCTCCAGCGCCTTGGCGGCGGCCTCGGCGGCCACCGCGTCGGCGCGCTTCTGGGCGTCCAGCAGGCGCTCGTAGTCCTCGTTGGGAAACTTGGCGTCTATCGGCAGCCAGACCGGCTGGCCATCGTCGGCGCGCCCCGGCAAGCGGATGGCGAAGTCCACCGCGTTGCGCGTGCCCGGCCGGGTGACGACCTGCGCCCCGTACTGCTCGGGCGCGAACACCTGCTCCAGCAGCGCGGCCAGTTGCGCCTCGCCGAACATGCCGCGCGTCTTGACGTTGGTCAGCAGGTGCTTGAGGTCGCCCACGCCCTGCGCCAGGGTCTGCATCTCGCCCAGGCCCTTGTGCACCTGCTCCAGCCGCTCCGCCACCTGCTTGAAGCTCTCGCCCAGGCGCTGCTCCAGCGTGGCGTGCAGCTTCTCGTCCACCGTCTGGCGCATCTCGTCCAGCTTGGCGGTGTTGCTGGCCTGCAGCTGGGCCAGTTGCTGCTCCAGCGTGGCGCGCACCTCGGCGATGCGGCGGGCGTTGGTGTCGCTCAGGCTGGTGAGCTGCTGCGTCAGTGTCTCGGCCAGGGTGCCGCGCAAGTGCGCGAGCTGCTGCGCGAAGGCGTCGATCTGTGCGTTCTGGGTGCGCGTGGCCTCTGCGCCCTGGCGCATCACGGCGTCCTGGAAGCCGGCCAGCGACTGCGTCAGCTCCTGCCGGCTGCCGCGCGCGTTCTCGCCGATCTCGTGGCGCAGCCCGCGCTCCAGCCGCTCGCCGTGCTGGCCCACCACCTGGCCCATCATCTGCTGCACCTCGCCGCGCGAGGCCACGTCCCCGGGCCGGCGCGGGCGGCGCAGCAGCAGCACGAGCAAAAGCACCACGCTCAGCACCGCGCCAGCGAGCGCTGCCCAGAGCAGCGCGTCAGCGCCGGGCGAAGTCATGAATACTCCTGAATCGATAGCTGTTAGTGATTGACAGACGGTCGTTAGGGGCCGATTTGATATGGGATGGCTGCCCTGGCAGGCAACAGGCGGTTGTCATGGGCTGCATTGTAGGAACACCGCCTCAACACGCCACGACCATGGCCTGTGCCAGCCGGTGCGCGTTGGCCTGGGCCTGCGCCCGCATGGCGTCGCCGACGCGGCCATCGCCCGCCAGCGCCTGCCAGAAGGCCAGCGCGGCAGCGGCCGCCGGGCGCCACTGCGCGCGTTCGCCGGGCAGCGGCAGCGGCGGCGCCAGCAGCGTGAGCGGCGCCAGCTCGCCGCCGCCCAGCGGCGCGTAGCACATGGGCAGCATGTCGTAGGCGGGTGCCAGCGCCAGCCGGCCCGCGTGCGGGCGAAAGCTCAGGTTGCCCAGGTGCATGTCGGTGTTGCCGATCAGGCGGCCGAACCACCACAGCACGCCCACGGCCGCCAGGGCGCCGTCGGCCAGCCAGCCGCCACGCGCCAGCGGCGCGGCCAGCTCGGGCCACGGCAGGTGCGGCAGGCCCAGGAAGGCGGCGTTCACGGCCTCCAGGCTGACCAGCGGGCTGCGGCCCCAGCGGCCGTGGCGATCGAACCGCTCCACTTCCAGGAAGGCGCGGCCGCCCGCTTGCAGCCAGCGCGTGCGCGCGGCCTGCACGCCCTGCCCCGCCAGATGCGCGGCGCAGGCTTGCAGCGCCAGGTGTTCGGCCAGCAGCAGGTCGGCCCAGCGCCGCTCGGCGGGCGTACCGCCCGCGCCGGAAAACTTGACCAGCACGTGCTGCGCGCGCGGGGTGCCTTCCGCGGCCTGATCGGGCGCGCGCAGCGCCGCGAACTTGGGAAACTCGCCCGCCGCGCTGGAGCCCGCCCCGCCGCCCGCCACCGCCTGCGCGGCCAGGGCGAGGTAGGCCGCGGGCAACTCGCTTTCCGCCAAGGGCGCGGGCGCGTCCAGCCGACCGGCCTGCCAACGGCGCAGCGCCTCGTCGCCCACGATCAAGTCGCCCACCGTGTCGCCGCCGGCACGCGACAGGGCCGCCAGCACGTCGTCGTCGCTCCAGGCGCGCGGGTCGGGCGGCAGTTGCAGGCCCTCGTGCACGGCGCGAGCGAACTGGCGGCCCATGTAGCCCTGCGGGCGCATGTCCTGCAACGGATACGGCAAACCGGGCCACCAGCCGTCGCGCTCGTCCGGCGGCACCGGCCAGCCCGCCCCTTCCAGTGTCATGGCGCAGCCTTGCGGCTCGACCAGGGCCAGCGCCGCCCAGGCGTGGGGCATGCCCTGCGCATCCACGCGGTACACGGCCAAGTCGCCCGCCTGCCCGCGCAGCGCCCGCCGCCAGGCGTGCCGCGTGCGGCGCGCGCGGCCCAGGCTGACCACCTGCGCCGGCGCCGCGCGCAGCAGGCGGTGCACCGTGGGCAGGCTCACGCCCAGCCGCGCGGCCAGATCCTGGGCGCTGGCCGCAGGCTGGCGGGCCAGCGCGGCGGCGAGCTGGTCACGCGATGACCGGGGCGGGGCTTGCATCAAGGTTGATTCGATTCATGATTGGATTTTATGGTTAAAATCTTATGTAAATCAATATTTTATACACTATAAAATCCGATTGATGACGCGATTGTCAAGGACATCAATCGACCCAGAACACCTCGATCAACTCCCCCTGCGCGTCCAGCAGCCACCACTCGATCACCACGCCGCGCTGGCCAAAACCGAAGGCGCTGAACAGCCCGCGCGGCGCCGAGCGGCGGGGCAGCGCCATGGCACGTCGCCCGGCTGCATCATCGCCAGCATCTCCTGCCGGATGCTTTCGGCCCCTGCGCCGTGGCGCGTTGCAGGTTCAGCGCCAGCAGGCGGCGCAGGATTTCGTCGTCGGGCATCTCGGCGGTGTGGTCGGTCCAGCCGTAGGCGGCGCCAGTTCTGGCGCAATGCGTCCAGCCGGTGCGCGGCCTCGGCAAGGCGCTGGCGTGCGCGCGGCTTGCTTTGAATTCGATAGCTTCTGGCGCTTGGTTGATGGGCGCTGGAGGCTGATTTGGCGTTGAATCCGGCGCGGCCGATTCAGCCGGCATTGGGCTTTGATGATCTGCCGTGCCGGCAGCACATCAAGCCCTACCCATCACCTCTGGATTCAGTGGCGTCAGCGGTTGGCCGTGCACCAGGTAGCCGATCAGGTTGTCGGCCGCCAGATGCGCCATCGCCTTGCGCGTGGGCACGGTGGCGCTGCCGATGTGGGGCGTCAGCACGACGTTGGCGCAAGCCAGCAGGTCGGGGTGCACCTGGGGCTCGCCCTCGAACACGTCCAGCCCGGCGGCGGCGATGCGTCCGGCGCGCAGGGCGGCGGCCAGCGCCGCGTCATCGACGATGCCGCCGCGCGCGATGTTGACCAGGGTGGCGGTGGGCTTCATCAGCGCCAGCTCGGCGGCGCCGATGGCGTGGTGCGAGGCGGGCGAATACGGCACCACCAGCACCACGTGGTCGGCCGTCCTGAGCAGCTCGTCCTTGCCCACGTAGCGCGCGCTGACCTCGGCCTCCGCCTCGGCGGGCAAGCGCGAGCGGTTGTGGTAGATCACCTTCATGCCGAAGCCGAGGGCGCCGCGCCGGGCAATGGCCTGGCCGATGCGCCCCATGCCGAGGATGCCCAGCGTGCTGCCATGCACGTCCTGGCCGACCAGCATGTCGTAGGCCCAGCGGTCCCAGCGGCCGGCGCGCAGGTAGTGCTCGCCCTCGGCCACCCGGCGCGCGGCGGCCATCAGCAGGGCGAAGCCCAGGTCGGCCGTGGTCTCGGTCAGCACGCCGGGCGCGTTGGTGCCCAGCACGCCGGCGGCCGTCATGGCGGGCAGGTCGAAGTTGTTGTAGCCCACCGCCATGTTGGCGCAGATGCGCAGGCCGGGGCACTGGGCCAGCAGCGCGGCGTCGATGCGCTCGCCGCCGGTGGTGAACACGCCCTGCTTGCCCTGCAGGCGGCGCGCCAGCTCCGCGCGCGGCCACAGCGCGTCGGCCGGGTTGGCCTCGACCTCGAAGTGCCGGGCCAGCTTGTCCATCACCTCCGGGAAGATGGCGCGGGCGATCAGGATGGCGGGCTTGGACGGGCGGGACGCGGGCATCCGGGTAGTTTAGGGCGTGTCATGAAACTTAGAGCAGCTGTGCGACGCCAGAGGCGGGTGCGCAGCTTGCCGAAGGCAGCCAACCGCCAAGTTTCATCGGGGTCACGCCCTATCACACCTCCGGCCCTTCCCCTGCTGTACCTATCGGCCACCCTGCAGGTACGGTGCCTGCACAAGAATTTGTTGCCGCATTCCACTAATTCGGCTTGATGTTGAAGGCCTTCACGATCACGGCATTGCGCTCGTACTCCTCGCGCACTTCTTTGGCGGCCTGCGCCAGCGACTGGTCCGCGACCGGCTCGAAGCCGGCGTCGATCAGGCGCTTGCGCACGGCCGGGTTGGCCGCCACTTTCTGCAGCGCGGCATGGATTTTCTCCATCACCTCCGCAGGCACCTTGGACGACGCGACCACGCCGCTCCAGTTGCTGAAGTTCATGTCCGGGTAGCCGATTTCCGCCATCGTGGGCACGTTGGGGTAGTCGGGCATGCGGCTTTTGTAGGCGACGGCCAGCAGCTTGACCTTGCCCGCGGCGATGAGGGGCTTGGAGGTGACGGAACCGTCGAACATGAGCGGAATCTGTCCGCCCATCACCTGCACCAGCGCGGGCGCCGAGCCCGGAAAGGGCACGTGCTGCATGTCCAGCCCGGCGGCCTTGTTCAGCATGGCGCCGGCATAGTGCGCCGCCGTGCCGGCGCTGTACGAGGCGTAGGAAACCTGCCCCGGATGGGCCTTCACGTAGGCGATGGCCTCTTTCGCGTCCTTGGCCGGGAACTGCGGCGCGGCGATGAAGAACAGGGTCGAGCGCGCGATCACCCCCACCGGCTTGATGTCATGCAGCGGATCGAAGCCGACGTTGAGCACGTGCGGAACCTCCGTCAGCACGACGGCTGGCGATCATCAGCAGCGTCTGCCCGTCGGCGGGCTGGGACAGCATGTACTTGGCCGCGATGGCGCCGCCGACGCCCGGCTTGTTCTCGACCACCACCGGCTGGCCGATGTCGCGCGACAACTGGTCGCCCACGACGCGGGCGATCATGTCGATGGTGCCGCCCGCCGGCGCTGGCACGATCAGCTTGACCGGCTTGTCGCTGAAGGCCAGGGCGGCCGGCGCATGCAGCACGGCGGCGGCGGTGATCGCGGTGATCGCCAGGCAAGCGAGGCGCGAGGCGGAGGGGAAGGGATGGAATGACACAGTCTTGTCTCCTAATATCTTTCGATTGCTTGTTTTCTTGAATTCACGGGCGGCGCCCGATCAGGTGATCGCCGAACTGCTCCCGCAGACGGTTCTTTTGAATTTTTCCGGTCGCGCCCA
>Ga0075163_10001126_pt1 | contig 35590 bp, 42 predicted proteins | sample JI1023141ADNA_FD_71478 | JGI IMG/M metagenome (GOLD analysis project Ga0075163, IMG submission 71478) | Wastewater effluent complex algal communities from Wisconsin, to seasonally profile nutrient transformation and Carbon sequestration -... | ecosystem: Engineered > WWTP > Effluent > Algae...
TGCAATATTATTGCCGCCAAGATTATTAACTATTGGCACAATCTTAGTATTTATATAATTAACAATTTTATTGAATTGCAAATCGAAATCCTCAGCATTCATAACCATTTGCTGATCACGTCTAATCTGAAAATAAGCTGTATCTCTAATAAACGCTGAAAAACTCATAACCCTAATATCACTCTATAATTTGCTGGTAAATGTCTGGGCTCTATTGCCCCATCTGCTATTAAATCATTAATGTTTCTTGGAAGCTGATATATACTATTATCTTGTGCGTCTCTATATATTCTATATAAACGCTTCGCATCCAATGCGTTATCAGCTATTTGGTAAGACTCAATAGCCTTATCAGAGATACATCGAGAGAAAAAACCAAGATTAGCTGGATTATCAAGACTTATAAGTTTAGTAACTGGCAACTTAAAATCTGGCGTTAAATAAGCCGAATTAAAATCATTACCTACGCCAGTATAAAAAGAAATCAAGCTATTTAGGAAACCGCTTGGTAAAAGATTGCCTCCAAAATAAATAGGTGATATATAATTGCCATTTATTGTATCAGATCCTATAAATTGCCTTAGCATTGCTCCCATAATATTTTCATCAATAGTTCTATCTGGAACTTTACTAGCTTGAATAGTACCGTTAACTATTTTATCAGCTGTTACCGAATTATCTAATAATTGTGTAGTAAGAATTCCGTTCTGAAAATTATCATTAGTTAAAGTTGCTAAAGCTATTTTTTCAGAAGTAATTTGTCTATCTTCAACGTTTGCGCTTCGTAATTTTTGCCATACTGGAAGAGTCCCGGCTTGCGATATTAATACCTCCCCTTCTGAAGTAGGAGTCACTTCGGTAAAGGCTCTATTGGCTCCCGAGGCAAGAATCGTACCAGGATTAGATCTACTAAGCTTTCGTAACTCTAACGTAAAATCTTGTATTGCATCGTTTCCTATTGATGCCCACTCTACTGTTCCATCGCCTACGTTTCTAAAAAATTTATTTATATCTGCGGGGTTATTACTACCAGGTACTTTTTGCGCAATAAGTTGATTGATCACAGGAACTACACTAGTATTTAAATAATCAGCAACTAAAGCAAATTGATCATCAAAATCAACGGCCTTCATTTTTTCGTTGCGATCTTTTAAATTCTGAAAATGCGTAACTGACCTTGTAAGTGGACTAATTGGCATTTCTACCCCCTGCGCTATTAGAATTTAAAGATTGCGTTCCGCCTGCAAGAACTAATCTATCAAAAACAAAAAGATCATTGGCTAACCCACTAAGCTGTAACATATAGCAATCGCACGTGAATCTAATACTTTCATGCGAATATTTAGTTTTATTCAATGAATATAACCTATCGTCATAATCTGCTGTGTCATATAATACACCATATTGTTGCAATATTATCTCGTCATCTTTAATACTTCTTGTTTCATCGCGGTCTAAAAATATCCTTATTGCAACCGTCATTTTCTTGAGGCTTTGAGTAGATAAAAACATCTTTGTATTCACCCAAGTCGTTCCTGGGTAGATCCAATTATAATCTATACTCCAAGAAAGCTTTCCCTTACCATATTCTTCAAAAGATTGGTTTTGTATTTTGTCAGCATAAGTTATTAACTTGCCGTTAGGTTGTCCTAAAAATAGATTTTGACTAGTAGCATCATAAAAGAAGCTATTAGCCTCCGCGAAATTTTCAGTAAATAGAGTCCATCCACCTTCATTCATAATTTGATAAATTAAACAGCTATATCTAATTTTTATCCCCAAAAATCTACCATAAGGATATATAAAACCCCTCATCCTACGATAATCTCTGTCAGATTCAATAAAAGCTATTTGCGCTTGAAGCAAATTGTTAATTGCATCAGATTCAGCAAAAGAAGTTTCTGGTATTTGAGTTAAATTATTAGGAGATATTACGGCGACTCCATATTTAGACACCATAATTAGGTAATTTGGTATTTCAACAACCATATTTTGTTGTAATATTCCACCTTCAATAGTTATAAACCATTTAAAATCTGGCAATTGTAAGTTTTGCCCATCATCTACTGCGTTTGGATCTTCGCCAACCCATATCTGAGTTCGTTCTCTTCCAATAAAATAAACCTTGCCTTGGAATAACTTTATTGCTTCAAAATTATCAGGTACCCCTTGTGAAAGGGATCCATCTATAAAGTCTATTTGATTACTTCTCTCATTAAACCATCCATCGTAAGTTTCAAGTTTAGCTGCGTAGTAAACGCGCATAGAAAGCTCAGGAGCTCTAAATTTGTTTTTATAGCGCCTTCCTTCGGGAAGGGCCCATAATCTCTTGTGAGCTATCGCTAAATAGCTAAAAGCGGGGCATGGTTTAGTGTAGAGTATTTTTTTTGTATTTACTTGCGGATTAGGATTAGTTGTTATAGTAACTTCAATTAAATTATTAACAGGAGCGGCAAAAGCAATGTTAGTAACGTTTACTGTTTGCCTTACTTGCGCATCATTGATTAATACTAATTCTGATCCTACAATAATATTATCTTGTATTTCTGCAACAATATTTGCAGCAATGTTAAATCTTAAGGTTGCGGCATTAACTGTGATATTACCAGTAATAGGAGCAGAAACAACGCCACGTAAATCAACAATATTTTGACCATCATATACCTTTACTTTATCCACACCGTTAGCAATCAAGAGTTTATTTTGAAAATTTATGTGAGAAACAATAACACAAGGATCTAAATCATCTAAGATTAATTCAAATGTATTGTCTGGTTTTAATCTATATATACCACCCCTTTCAATCCATAATTGGTATGGAGCAGTAAACGTTGCATTAACAAATGGAACATCAAAAGTAATGATATCTCCATTTATTGCGTAATTAAATATATCTGCTCCGAAACTAACTGTTTGTCTTACAAATAAATATACTCCTTCAAAGAATATCTTTTTAAAGTATTCTTTTTGCTGTGCTGTATAAGTTGATATATTAATTGTAACTGTGGTGTTTAGTGCATTATTTGCGCTTTGCGCTGTTGTCACATGAGCGCCTACATTTAAATTAGGTATTTGATATATATATTGAACATATACTAACTTTTCAGCAGTACCATCGGGCTTTAAAAAAGACATTACGTGTATAATATCCCTAAAAGTTCTATTAGCATCAAAAGCAAATTCGCTTACTAGATTAGTGCCATACCTAAGCTTTCCGGCTCTATTATCTCCAGTAAGCATATTCTGAATATATCTTGCATATGAAGGATCATTGTTAGCATTAACATTAATGCCTTTATATGGATATTGCATTTGAAAGGTTTCAGGGTAATTTTGAAAACTCATAATCCGTAATGCTTATATTTGGCTAATTCGTTTTTACTTTGTTCCCACGCTTTATTGATAAAAATCATTTTGTCTAAGAAAACTTTATTAGCGTAGTAAAAATAATACAACGCTCCGTATGTAAGAAAATGATGATAAGGCTCAGGATATACAGGCGTATCAATCTCAGTAGCCGCATCATTTACTGTTTCTACTAAAGTTTTAGGCAAGGGAACGTAGAATAATGTAATATATTTCTTTACTTGGTTGTCAGTTACATCAAGCTTAGAAGGAAAGCTAGGCCCTGCATTAGTCATATCGCAATATATTGCATTACTAAGAGCTAGGTATTTATTATATGGAATAGATGGCTGTTCATCTACATCGCAAGGAATTAACTTTAACTTATCAACAAAGACTATTCGGATAATATATAAATCATCTGGTAGCAAAAAACTTTGCGTTACATTATCTAAAAATATTTCTACTTTTTGCACTATAGTCTTTAAACCAGTAGCCGCTATTACGTAAAGCTCCTTATTAGCAATATTCAAATATTTTAAATACTGATCCCTTTCTTTAGGGGTCAAATCTGATTCATCCGTACTTAATTGATTTGTAAAGTCTATTAACTCAGTTACGTTCATATAAAATCCATTACAAGCGGCAAAGAGCCGCTTGTTTTGTTAGTTATTAGTATAATAAATGACAAAATTAACATATTTGTTCTGATATAGTACTTGATGCCCATCAGGCACATAAAATATCAAAGCATCACGCGAAATATTCCATTGCCCTGTAGTTTCTGATACTATTTCAATCAAAGAAGGTGTGGGGGCGTTAGTTTCATTTGCATTTGGGTCGTATATACCCGCATATGTAGCTCCAACAATACTTTTGTTTCCAGTTATGCCCAAAGAATCCTTGGTAACCTTAATATGGCTAGCAACGTTAGCCGTTAACGCTGCTGGAATAAGTATTTGAACAAATTTTGATACTAATTGCCCGTCATATGTCATTAGCGTATCTACATATACTAACCCCTGACCTGCAGTAGGATTGCCAGTAGCGCCAGTTCCAAAATCAGGGTTTGTACCTAACCACCTTGAACCAGTTATACCTGTAGCTTCAACGTTATTACCCGTTGCCACTACAGGATTTGGAGCTGTAGCTTTATATTTATTTATTATCAACATGGTATTACCTCTTTTATAAAACGGGGCTATGTATTATTAATACGTTAAGTATTTTTCCTTGGTATAAAGCTTGACTTCCATCTGGAATCTTAATAATTATCGAATCTTTGATAATAGAAAATACAATTGCTGTCTCTTCAGTTGTCATCATAACAGAAGCCGTTGGGTTATTCCCAACTTCAGTAGAGTTAGGATCGTATACGCCCATTACATTTATAGCTCTAACGCTTCTATTTTGCCCTAGCCCCAAATTAGAAAGAGGGAATTTTATGTAATTTGGCTGACCGGCAGTTAAAGTTCCAGCGAACTTTATTTGGACCAATGCCGAAACGCATTGGTCTTGATATATAGCTGGAGTATCTACGAAGGTAAGCCCATTGCCATTACCCGCTGTACCTTGGGCTCCAGTAGCTATTACTGGGTTTACACCTCCCCACCTCTCACTTTGCGTACTTGTTACTGGGTTAGCATCTACTGTTGCTAGCACAGGAGCGGGAGTAGATACCAAATATCTGTTTATTATTAACATATTTACCTCTTAAGCTAGAGTTGTGAATGAATGTATCATTCCATACTCAACTAAATTTGTGTTATTTGATCTTGCACCAATCGATATTGATGGATACTTAAGAACTTTCATGCCAGAAATTTCATTATGCGCTAAACCATAATGCAAGCCATAATCAGTTGAAGTTCTATCTGTAAACTTAGGAGTACCGCCCATACCAAACCCTATAGCCGAAGCTCCTATTAGCGCCGAATAAGCATAAGTATTACCTGCGGCGTTAGTAATAGTAAGGTTAGTGAATTCCGGTATAACCATAACCATAACGCCTTCAATAGTACCTTTGTACATTGAACCATAAAGAGTAGAGGGTTGGTTTTCATTTTCAATGGTTCCTCTATTAACTTGCGCTTGCCATGCAGGATCTTGCGCTAATTCATTGTAAGCTTCAGGGGAAACCGCTAATAAATATCTTTTATCTTCAAAGCCTAGTTTTGTAGCGTATTTATAAGGCCTTATTGCTGATTCAGTAGATGTAAATGCTGCTCCACCACCTCCGGTTATAGGCGCGCTTTTTCCAGTCATAGCAAGTCTAAATAATGATCTAATATGAGCTACAGTAAGTTTATGCGCGTTAACTGGCAAATTACCTACTGCTAAAGCGGCAGTTAAAGTTGTATGAGTAGCATAATAATTATTACCTAGTAATATTCTGCTTCTTGAAATACCAGCGCCAGCTTGATCAAGGTTAGCAGCTAGCATTCTTGCTGTTAATGATGCATATGTATAATCGAAATTTGGAACTGCCGCTGCTCCAGGGAAAGCTAATGCGAATTGCGATATTATTCTTTTTGTATTAAATAAATCAGCTTTATCTAATAAATCAGATCTTACATCAGAATCTAACTGGAATTTAGTTTGTAGCATCATCAATTGTCTGTCAGTTAAGCGAGTAGCCCACCTGACTCTACTGATCTCGATTTGATCAGTTACATATTGTAATTCTTGTTCGTTCCCTTCGAGTTGCGCGTTTCCTAGCGCTATTCTTGGGAATTCTATTTGTCTCAATGGGAATACTATTCTGTCACCTTCTCCTTTGTTTTCTGTAACCATATTTATAGGGGCATCTGCGCCGCCCATAAATTTTGAAAAAGGAGTCGTATTGCGATAATCCTTTAAATAAGGAAGCATCACATTTTTTTCAAACAATTCTGTTTGAAATGGATTATTTCTATCGAAAGTTGCCATAAATTTTGCTCATCATGAATGTTAAAAAATTAATACATAGCTATGCTATGAACCTATTTATTAAATTCTTTAAGCGGGAAAGATCTTTTTGGGGTAGCAAGGGAAAAAGAATATAATTAAAAAGGGAAGGGCAAGCCGCCTTTTTAATTATATTCAATGGCCTTTACCTTAATAGAAGTGGACGCCGTTAACCATTACGCCAAATATCTGCAAAATCTCTTGATTTTTGCTCAGCTCTAGAATGAGTAACTCTTGAATTTATTGATTTAGAGTAAACTTTTTCAGTAGTATTGTCAAGTTCTTGTTCTAATTCCTTAATTTTTTTTTCAAGCTTTAAATTTTTTGTCTTAATTGACTTAATATATGGAAGTATTCCGCCTTTTTCCTTAGAGCCTAAATAAATATTTTCATATAACTCTTCACCAATAGACATAATTTGATCAATAGCTTTTTCTGGCTCTTCATCTTCAAAATATACCATCAATTGTTCTTGTTCTTTGGGATCAAGCATTGGCCAAAAATAAAAAAACGAAGTGTACTTCTCTTCAGCGCTATCTATTTTTGCGTATTTTTTAAATATAGAGAATTCTTTGTCTAATTTTTCTTTTATTACTTCATGTTTGTTTGCTGTGGTAGATTCTTCACTATTATTCTTTATATTTTCTTCTTGAAAGTTTGCTAGTATATTTTCCATTGCTACTGGCACATCTTCCTCGAATAAATTGCCATTATCTACTAATTTATTAAGATAATTGGATAGATTGCGTTTAACATTAGCTAAAACTACATTATTTTTATTGGCCCATGCTTTGGTTTCTTTATGTCTACGCTCAAGCTCTTGATATTTTTCTTTATAGCTAGTCGTTTCTTTTTCTTCCGGGTCAGACTTTGTTTTATTATTTTTCTTAGTTTCTAAATCATCAACATCTTCTTCTTCAGTTTCTAAGTCGTCTTCATCATTGTCTTCCACTTCTTCTTTATCTACAACTGGCTTTTCTGCTTTTTTCTTTTTATTGTTTGCATCAATTAGGTTATCTTCTTCATCTTCTGCGTCAGTATTATTTGACTTTTGCAATTTGTGTAATTCTGCATCACTTATACCATTCCCTGAAAATATTTTAGCAAATGCATCATCTAAGCTTTCTTTGTTTTTTTCTGTCATAAATCCCCTATGCTATTATTTGTTGTTGTTCCTGCTGTTGCTCCTCTTGAGGCTGCGCTTGTGCTTGAGTAGCCCTTTTATAAGCTTCATATGCATTCGCTGCCTCTTCTTTTGTAACGCCCATCTTTTCTAAAAAGAAAGGATCAGAAAATATAAGCGCCGCGCTTGGGCTATTGATAATATTAGCAAATTTAGCTTGCTGCTCTTCGTTGACGCTAGAAAATTCTGGCGCAATGTCAGGAAATACCTCAAAATTAATTGTAGAAATTTCTTGATCTAACGTTGCGTAACTGATCTTTCCGTCTTTATAATAATTAAATGCATACTTTAAATCCTTTACACCACGTATCGTATCTAACATTAAATTTGCTTCAGTCATCAGCATATATTCATATATAGAAATTAAAGGATTCTGAGAACGCAAGTTATTTACAGTGCGTTGCTGAATAGCTTTACCACTAACCGCGTTAGACTCCTCTCCACGTATTTCATCATAAAGTTGTGTTCTTTGTTGGAACTCAAAATCAATTCTTGCTAATGCATTAAAAAATTGTGGCAATAAGTTTTCACTATTAATAAACTGAGCATTTTGCGGATTTTTAGCATAAATAATGCCTACTTTCTTATGAAGCTCTAATAATAATTCATCGCGCATTTTAGCTTTATCTAATGAATTGTCATCTACAATAAGGTATTTTGAATTAAGTCCATGTAGGGTTTTGGTCCAAACATAATTAAGCGCTATCTGAGGAGATACTAAGCCTTCTACTACTCCTACCGGGAGCCCTAAGTAATTTCTTTTTAAACTTAATGGAACGTAAGGAAAGCTTTTTTGGTTAGGTATTTGCGCATTAAGTCTGCCGCTTTCAAGTAATACATCTTGACAGAATACAGCTTTCCATATTTCTGTGCCGTCTTTAGTTTTAACTTCGGTTCCTTTCTCTTTTTTTGAATTAGCCAAGTCTTCATCAAAAGTATTGAAATATTGTTCAATACTCGTTACGCCGTCTTCATCAAGTGGAACATCCGAATTAAATGACACAATAGCTTCGTAATACTTAGCGTTCTTTTTGTAATATATTTCAACTATTTTTATTGATCTGCCTTTAGTCCAGGACCCATCGTCGTCCATTGGATACCAAATATAACCATCGTCTCCTTTATTACTTCTAGTACTTACTAAAGACTCAAAATAATCTGCATATTTAGGATATCTTTGCTTTAATTGCACAACAGAAACATAATAGGCATTCCCTACAAAATTGGAATTATGTAAACGTTGCGTCTGGTCGTCTGGATCCCAAAACATTCCTCTAGGGTCTTCAGTATTATACACAAAAGACTGAGTATCATCATCGTAACAAAAATGTGACCACCCTATGCCTCCAATTAATGCATCAATAAATTTCTGAGTAATCTGGTTCTGGTAATCGTTTTGATTCTGGATATTATATATTAAATTATTAAGATTTTGCGCTAGGATATCGTGTTGCGGTAATCCAGTAGAGCTTTTAAATGAGGCTCTTCGCCTTGAAGCTATTTGTAAACTAGTATATGTATTTACCAGCGGTTCAATTCTGTTGAATACTAAGGGCATAGCGCCAACGTCAGCCATCTCTTGTTTTAAAGCTGGACTCCACTGCTCACCAGAATAGAATTTATAATTCTCATTTAATTGAAGAATATATTTTTTTCTTACCTCTGAATCACGCGCATACTCATAAAGATCAGTGACATCTTGCAATGTTTTCTGTTGCCCAATAGTTTGTGTTATCATTCTAAAAACTCATCGTTTAATTCGTTCAATGTATCAAAATAAATACTACAATCAAATTTTTGACTAAAGCCATTTGAATGACAAATTAAAGAATCTCCATTTAAAAGCTTTAGGGGCGTAACTTCTTGATTTTTACTTAGTAATGATAACAAATTCATACTTTGATTTGTTTCTATTAATGAGTTATACATTTGATAAGATTGTTGTATTGGGTCTTCGAGCAAGGCAACCGTATATAAATTCATTCTTATACTAGGTACCGTAATATCACTTTTATTACATATTAAAACTCCCCAAACAATTGTAGTTTTTTCCACCGATAATATTACCGTTTTTTCATCGCTTAAATTCGTAAATAACCTTCTTCCAGGAGTATAAAACCCAACAGTCATATCACTCCCCTAAAAGAGGCTTATACTCTAAAGAAATTTTGTCATATATTTCCTTAAACATAGCCTTTTCTTCGTCAGTAATAGGTTCTTTGTTGATTTTCTTAACATAGTAACAATGTACGGCTGTAAGAAGAGCCTTAAGTAACTCTTCAAAGGCCATAGCTTTAGCTGTATATTGTCTTGATTGCCAAGAATCTTTTAAAGATAATGTCTTTTGTTCTTCCATAAATCTACTTAGGTAAATGATCTCTTAATAAAGTAACTTGTTTGATGATGTCATCATAAAGTTCTTTAAGTGAATCGCAGGCATGAGAATAAGAATCGTTAACATCGCCGTTATAATTAAATATCTGCGATCCATTTTGAAAAGCTAGTTGAGCATCAATATTAAATGCTGATACCAATTTTAATGCTTCGCGATTTGTTGATATTTTCATATATTTATACGTCCTTAAAAATTTAGTTTGTATTAATATACTAACTTTTTCTAGTAGAAAAAGCTAGTATAAAATTAAATCTTAAATTATATTTTAATTATTTTTTTATTATAATGCATCAATGTCAGCCCTAATTTCAACTAGAACTGCTTTTTGTGCGGTATAATTATTTATCTGCGCTTCATAGTTTGATACATTAGTTGCTTCGTCTAATATCCTCGCTTCTGCATCTGTTTTTTGTGATTCGAATTGAGCTATTACAGAATCTAGTTCTGATATTTCTGCATCAATAGTATCTAATTTTTCTTGTTTAGTGCTCATAAAGTTTCCTTTTTTAAGTTGTTATGTTAATAATTAAACGTCTCACCGTTATTGTTCTATTAGCGCTAGATATAGCAGCCCATACTTCAATGTAATCATTTGTTGCCATGGATGTTCTAGCGCTTAAAGAATAAGTCATTGAAGAGTTGTCAGCAGATTGCGATATTCTAGATTCGCTTATCTGCGTTCCATTCTTATAAATTGCAAATTGAACTTCATCATTGTTATTACCGCTATGTGCGGCGCTCAAGCTTACGCTAATAAAAGCCATGACTGTTGATGTGCCTGTATAAGTAGCTCTATTCGACGCAGGCATAGTAAAGTTATTTAGATTAGCGCTTGTTGTTGTCCCGCTAACTTTAACAAATACGTTGGCTGTTGTAGTGGTGGTACCAACGCCATTAGTTTGCATAGCGACCGTGGCACCTGGCCTATTAATAATAGCAGCGTCTACATATCCTTTTGTTGCTACTTGTGCCGGCAAAGTAGGATCTAAAGCTAAAACAGTGGAATTAAAAATTACACTACCATCAAATATAGCATTTGAAAATTGAGCAGCGACATTAACTGTAAATACAGGTACATTTAATACTAGTGCGACAGAATGCACATCTGTTGTAACATTGCTACTATTGACTAATTGGAATTTGTATATTCCTATTCCAGATGTATTAGTAGATGTTAATTCGTGATAACTCCTATAGCCGCCGCCAGCAGAGTTTACTAACGAGATTGCTACAGATGAGGGAGTCCCTATAGTAGGGCTAAGCGTATTAACAATTTTATTATTTACATTAGAATTGGCGCTAAAATTCCAAGTTTGAGTAGCGCCAGTTATTGGCACAACGTTAGCTAAACTTGTAAATATAGGATTTGATATGCTGTTTACGCCTGTAACAGCTCCAGTTAATGTAATAGGAGTGCTAGCAAAAGCTGCAGTTATATCGCTTCCTATAGTAGTATCTACATATAATTTAGTAGCTAAGTGCTCATCAGCTGTTGGAGTTTGCCCTGAGGCTGTAGAATTAAAAGTTACAGGGCCATAAAAGGCACTAAATTCTATTCCAGCTTGGTTAAATATATTTCTTCCATTAAAATAACTATATGCTGAATAAGTAATTTCAGGAATACCTCCGCCATTTATAATAGCAGACCAGGCATCAATTGAGGTATTAGATGAGTTAAGTAACTGTAATTTTAATTGCCCAATATTTGCTATGTCGCCAGAGTTATAAATATATTTGAATACATATCCAGCGTTTAGATTGTTTAATAAGCGTACACTATGCGTCACTGGATTCCCTACGGAAGGAGTAGCAGAGTTTTTGATATTTAATAAAGTATTAAGATCGGTATTTCCAAACACTAAAGACTGAGCTGCCGACGCAAGATTAAGGGTGCTAGATAAACTAGTATTTATTATTGTAGATGCGGCCCCAGATCCACTAACGGCCCCAGATAACTGTATATTATAATTACTTATCGTAGTATCTACATAATCCTTGTTAGCAGCATGCCCAGCGGTTGTAGGGTCCGGGACATCTATTGTTCCATAAAAAGTTGTGGGCCCATGAAAAGCAGCTAAACCTATGCCCCCCTGATTAAAAATATTATTTCCATTTAAGTTAGTAGTGCCATATGAAGTAACGACAGGCACGCCACCGCCGTCTACACCAAAAGTCATTAAATTAATAGCTACATTACTGTTGTTAATTATTTTTAAATCAAGAGATCCTAATCCAGCTGAGTCGCTAAGTTGATAAGTATGTACAAACCTAAAGCCTCCATTTGCAGAATTTTTTATATTGAATGTAGTCAAGGAATTATTACTTATCGAAGGCGCTTGGTTATTAAATAATGTAAAAGTAGAAACAAAATTACTATTATATTGAAATGTTTGTGTAGCGCCATTAACGACTACGGTAGCGGGCAACTGTAAAGAAGTATTAATTGTGCCATTAACAGTGACATCATTGCTAAATATAGCGTTTCCGTTTTGATCAAATGAAAGTATAGTGCTGCCAGTTTGGTCATCATTAATAAATCTAGAAAGCTTATAAACTCCGCTTGTATCACCGCTAGCAGTTTCCTGAGTCCACCTAAATCCACCTAAATTATTATTTCGCGTTTCATATATTATTTTATTTGCCGCCCCATTAGCAACAGCAGCAAAAACGTTGTTTACTTGTATTTTTGCAACGTTCTGTGTAAAATTATATGATTGCGTTGTGCCCGGGACGTCTAAAGATACGCCTATTCTTTCAGCTACTAATTGTATACCAGCCATTTATCTAACTCCTCCTCCGAATAATTGCCATAAAAATAAAAAATTAATACCGTCTTGTGCCTTTTGCTCCATTTCGGTCCAGGTAGAAGCCGAAAAAGTAGCTAAGTTAAAAATTCTATAGTCGCCAAAATCCACATCGCCACCAGCTGGAATATTCTTTAACAAACAAGTTGGCCCCCTTCTTGTAGTAAATATATTATTTACTGCTGGATCACTTTCAATAAACCCTTCCATACGTAAGTTATCTAACCTAAGTTGTAACCCAGCTATAGCAGAAAAGATTGTTACTATTTGCCCTTGTATTATGGCAAGAGCTGCCTCAATTGCTGTAATTTGTCCTTGTATTACTGTGATCTCCCCTTCGATTACCACTAATTCGGCTTGAATAGCCGCTATTTCAGCTTGTATTTCTGTGATTTGCCCTTGGATCTCAGTTATTGTTTGTTCTATCTGCGTTATTTTGTTTTCGGCAATAGTAAGGTCATCTGATTCTACGGGGCGATTATTTCCATCTCCTCGGCGTATTTTTTTAAAAGTCAAATCTACCTGATTTTCTGGATATATTTTTTCTCTATAGCCAAGCTCATCGTCTTGCGTACCAATAATAAGGTTCTTATATAGTAAGCCAGTTATCTGCGGGCGATTATCACCATCTCCAGTAATAAAATGCCCCTTGGGGACGTCAGGAAGGTTTTCAAAATATATCGTTGATCTAAAACCTAATTCATTGTCTTGTGTGCCTATAATTAGGTTTTTATACAAAAGCCCAGTTTCTTGCGGCCTATTGCTGCCATCGCCAATCCAAAACAGCCCCTTAGTCAAACTTGGCATGTTTTCTATATAAAAAGTTTCTCGGAAAGAAAGTTCGTTATCTTGGTTGCCTATAATTATATTTTTGTACAGTAACCCGGTATCTTGTGGCCTATTGCTACCGTCGCCCATCCAAAACCTTCCCTTTGATAATTCTGGAAGATTATCTATGTATATAGTCTCACGAAACCCTAATTCGTTGTCTTGAGTTCCTATAATTAGATTTTTAAACAATAAACCAGTATCTTGAGGACGGTTATCGCCATCACCTAACCAGAACCTTCCTTTAGTAAGAGCTGGAAGATTCTCATGGTAAATCGTTTCTCTAAAACCAAGTTCATTATCTTGCGTGCCTATAACCAAGTTCTTGTATAACAACCCCGTTACTTGCGGTCGGTTATTGCCGTCTCCAAGATAAAAATGCCCCTTTAAAAGATCAGACATGTTTTCAATAGGCAATCTATCAACTTCGACTGGTCTATTAGAACCAAAATTTAAAGGATCTTCAGTAATAGTAACTGCTTTACCCAGCCAAAACTTGCCTACAGCAAGATCAGGTAAATTACATCTTTGAATTGCCAAAGTAGTAGTGGGCTCTCCTAATTTTAAAGGATTAGCCGACCCGGTATATAGATTATAAGCACCGCCTAAGCTAAGAGGATTCGTGGTAAAGAAAGATGGAAGGTTGTCGAGGCTTACCCTTGGCACCATAGCAGCCTTGTTATTTTCATCGCCAACAAAGACATACTTGTTAGTTAAAGTTAATGAAGTAGCGTCAATGGTTGTTTTAATCTCCACAATACCTTCATGGTTAAACATAAATCCATCATCAAGATCTTCTAATACTTGAGCGTTTTCCAGTTCTGAATTGGGAAACCCTATAACAAAAGAAGCATCGCGTAATATATTATAGTGTTGTCTTAAATTGTTTAAGTCTAGCTTTAAATCAATTAATGCGGCTGATGGAGTTGCTACGCCAAATTTGTCTCCAACTAACACGTAATCTTTAGGGCATAACACCCTACCGGTTACAGGAGATATAAAAGTGTGTAATATATCAAACTTCATGCGTCTAACCTCGCAAGAAACGTTGAAATATCTTGGATATTTTCATTGAAATGAACGTCAGTTACATCGCGTAGATATTGAAAAAACTCAGGTGTAGAGTTATCAAGTTCCGTATCCTCATTAGGATCAAAGTTAGGCTGGAATCTATACGTATATAAATTATCTAACGTATAATTAGATTCTAATTGCATATTAAACGATATAGCCTCTTGATTGCCTACCATAGCTACACTAAATAATTCGTACATCTGTACTAAGGCGTTATCATTGCTTGGAGTTATGCCGCCTATATTGCCAGGGGCTTGGTTTTCAAAGCCATAAGCTCCTAGGCCAGTTCCAAGAGATAAGACAACAAATCGATCCGCTCTTTGCTTTAGCATCTTGCCTAAAGTCAATCCAGCATATGAAGGGTTATTTTGAAATATACCGCCATCTACATACTGACCATTATTCAAGATAATAGATGGCAAATAAATATTAGGCGCTGCAGTAGATAGAGCAACATTAGATATAAGTTCGTTTTGTCCTCTGTATTCAGCATAATTAGCATTAGAAAACATCACTGTTGTTTTATTGTCATATCTATATGATGGTATAACAGTGTTGGTTTTTAAATCTTGCATGGTTGCAGTGCCAAATAAAGTACGTATTCTGTTATACAAAAGGGCACTACCGTAATTACTTGTATCACTTACTGATTTATAAAGTTGATCATTTTGTGTAAGAATAGCTACTTTTTGTAGTGTGTCAGGTCTATTACTAGGAGTAGAGGCGTTGTTTGACCCAGTAGCAAAATCTAAAACGTTCCTTATGGTAAATACCCACTTTGCATCTTGTATGTAAAAATTTTCTATTTCTGCGGGGGTTTTTCCATAGGCATAAGCTAACGCATTGAGCCCCCCTACTGAAGTACCGCATATTACATCGAAATATTTCCATATATCTAAAGGATTGATTCCCCATAATTGAATAAATTTTTGAAGGAAATAGTTAGACATGAATCCACGTGTTCCCCCTCCGTCTAATGACAATACCCTTATTGTTCTTCTGCCCATACTACCTCTAAAATGCTCTAACTCTGCTATAATTATTTTCTTTGTGTAATCTATATTGGATTCTGTTCCGTGCTAAGTTAACCCCATCTAAAATCGCATATTCAAACGCATTCATTAAATGGTCGTTACCTTTCATAATCTTGCCTTTGTCATCGCGTGAGTACATTCTCCATTCTGCTAAAAACTTTTGGCATGTAGAAAATACCTTAAGCTTTCCATCGCGGATTCTGTCATACACTTCTGTGACAACAAATTCTTTCTTTTTACTAGTAGATTTAGTAAGATCTAACTGGATGCCGTGTTTATATTCTGTATACAACTCAAAGCAGCTTTCTCCACTACTCTGATTTGCATTATCTGCCGCAGGATCGCAAGCGCCAGGCATCCAATCCGCGCCCATTTGTTTTAAATAATATGAATGCTGACTAGGGGTTCTTTCGTTAGCCGAATATTCACCGCACACATATATAGTGTCATTATCCCGGTCAATAGCTATAAATGCTGCTGCAGTAGGTGCATTCCATCCTACATCTAACCCGTAACATCTATGCCAATGCTCTGGTATTTCAAACGGCATCGTAACAAATAATGATTCTGGAATTTGATAAACTAGCCCTGACCCAATACTTGGTATACCCTTTTCTCTAGCTTCTAATTCGTGAGGTTTTAAAGTAGCTTTATAAAGAGATATAGACTCTTCTGAGAGATAAGGATTATCAGCCCACGAAGCTTGTATAAAATACTTTCCGTTTTCTATTGTCTCGGGCTCATTTTTTATCACTTCTTTGCTTTGCTCGTTTTGAAGATAATAGGCCATCATTTCAGTATAACCTTTAAGCGGCGTAAGAGTAAGTATCATTCTCCCTTGCCCCATACCATCTACGTCGGCTAAACGTATTACACATTCGGTATATATATCTTTAGGAGGCTCTTCGTCTAAATGTATTACATGGCATCTTTGGGCTTGAAACTTTTCTCTACCTTGCTTATAGGATTTGAAATAAATAGACGATAATCCTCCGGAAGAATGTTTGATGTGAGCATGATCAATTGCGCCATTTACTCCTGCCATTTTTGACTTTTTAACTATAAGCTCATGATGTATAAGCCCATTTTCTAATAAACCATTTTGGCTATATCCGCCAATTAAGTTTTTTTGTAATATATCTCTAGTGGTTTCGTAATTAACCGAAGCTACCCAACAAGTAATTGGGTGCGTAAATTTATGACCATTCCACCATGATGGATAATTTCCAGTAAGGTGCATAGCTACTTCTAGGCTTCCACAATAAGTTTTGCCTGTTCTATTACCAGCCAAAAATAATCTTTCTATTGCGGCTTTACCAGCGTTATGAAATTTTTCCTGCTTACCATAAGGTTTATAGAATAAAAATCTTTTTTGATACTCAGCTAATAAGGAGTTGGTGGAATGTTCCATGAAAGAAGTTAAAAATTTTGATCTAATTATAACTTATTTAAGTGAATAAGAAAACAAGTTATTAAACTGTTATTTGTTTTTTTATACAAATTACAGTTGACATTTTGTAATGCAATGTAATATAATTCAATGCATTGATGCATTAAGGGAATTTATGACAATTTTACAAATAATAATATTGGCAGGAGTTCTTGCTTATATATTTATCAATTTAAACCAATTAAAAGGAAAAAAAAATGAGTTTGAAATAGGCAATTCAATATTGAGCCGCGATATAAACAGATTGCAAGAAGAAATAAATCAATTAGATAATAAAATACGTGAATTAAGAAAAAAAGTTCATGTTGAACACATTTGCACCATGTTATTTAGTTTTGAATTAGCAGATATTTTCTTTAAAAAAAAGATAATAACAAGAACACAATTTGATGAATTAATCAAGAGATGGCACATAACAGAAGAAGAATATATTGATGGTAGTTATAACTTATCAAAAAAAATTGATATTAACGGAGAAAAAAATGACACAATTATGTTTAAGAGTACCAGATAAACTTGGTGAGGCTTTAGCTTTAATGGCTAAACAACAAGATCGATCAAAGTCGTATATAGTAACTCAAGCTATTAAAGCTTATTTAGAAGAGTTAGTAGAGGATGAGCTAGATTATAAAGCCGCTCTAGAGGCAGAAAAATCAAATGAAGGAAGTGTTTCTTGGGAGCGGGTAGCTCAAGAATTGGGATTAAGGTAGTAGAGTGATGTGGAATTTAATAATTAAGAAGTCCGCACAGCAGACGTTAAAAAAGCTTAGTATTGATACATGTAAGATAATAGATCATTACTTTCAGAATAGAATTATACTATCGCAAGATCCTACCATATATGCAAAACCATTGCGCAATGATCTAAAGGGCTTTTGGCGATTCAGAATAGATAAAGTTAGGATTATATGCAAATTTGATCGAGAAAATAAAATAATAACAATCTATACTATAGGACATAGAGAGGATATATATGAGTAACAACATAACTATGACTATAACTAGGCGTATGAAAACAACAAAATAAGGCTTGGGGGATTAGTTCAAGCCTTATGCTCATAGGAAATAACAAGCAATATAATTGTACTAAATAAAAGGTAAATTTGATAGGGGATTTTTAAGAAATGTTCGGTCAATAGGATATAAAAAGGCGTTATGTATGAATAGTATACTAAATCAGCACAGAGACAGTATATCAATCTGATGACCATGACAATAATATGGTTAACAAAAAACTATTCATACATGGGGTCATTATAACATCAATATTATTGTTGACAACATCATTTTTAATGATAAGATGAACTTATATCTTACCACTTAAAAGCCCTTCCAAAAAACATTATTACGCGTAAATACAACGATAAAAAAATCCAACAAAAAAAGTTCTATAACTTACATTATGGAAAGTGATCATAAGTTATCAGGTAGTTTATTAAGATTTTAATGCAATGTTAACTATAATTTTTGTAGTCTTTTTGGTATTCTTTCATTAATTCCTTAACAAGTTCATTCGTCATAAGTGATTTAATTTCCTCTAATGCATCTTTAGCGCTTAACGCTGTCGCAAGAAGCCTATCCCAATCTTCACCCCTATAATTTAAATCCTCGCCTACTTGATCAACCTTATCTTGTATATGTTTTAAAAGACCTCTAACTTTATTTACCTGCATCGCTTATAGCCTCCATTATCATATTATATATATAGCCTTTATTTTTTATTGTGATTTCCATATGTTCATCCATACTAATAGCAAGTACCATTTCACTTACTATTTTAGCCCTTTGTTCTATTGGAAGATTATCCAACTTAATATAATCTTCTTCTGTCAGACCTAGCGCTTCTAATACTTTGTCAGTCATTTGTTTATCTCTTTATATAGATCTTCAGTTAAAAACTCATCTATTTCATTAATCTTGTTATTCATTGTCTTTAAATCATTTTTAATAAAACCAATAGCTGCAAACAATATAGTAAAGATAATAGTGCTGAAATATACGATTAATGGTAAGTATTCAGTCATCGGTTTCTCCTTGTTTATCTTACAAACGCTCGATAATAAAAAAATAAAAAAATAATTGTGTCGCTAGTGCTCCATTCGTAGTAATTCGCTAAAAATTTAAACGCTGCAAACTGCACTACAAAAAGCGTCATTTCGCATATAAAAACTATGAACTCCTCACTCATTGCTTTCTTTCTCCTGCATCTTCTTATCTAACCTCTTTTTAAACTCTATAAGCTCTTCGTCTGTATATAAGTCAGTTAAAGTTACTTCTTCTTTTGCTATCTTGTCACCAACTTTCACGCTATTTAGTGTCTTTAAAGCATTAAGGATCTCTTCTTGGCTAAAGTCTTCAAACTTAGCTAATCCTTTTATAAGGGCCTCGATTATATCATCAGGTCCAGAAATGTCTTTAGGTAATTCAATAGATTGTACTTCTTGATTTATATTTGCTGGCGCATGGTATTTATACCATAATTGGAAAGCCCACGCTTCACCAGCCTCCATCGCGGCCTTAACTTTATGATAGACATATTGAGAGTCTTCAGCCGCTATTTTCTTTAGTTCTTTATAAACAGAAGTACGTTTATCAGAAGTTCCTAATGGTCTTCCTGCCGGGTTTCCTGATTGTCCTTTTTTAAACGCCATACATTTATTAATTTCTTGATGTTTTCTTAATGTTTACAGTATATATAATATATTTCAATCTATGTAATCCTAAATGTCCTTGACTCTACGTTTTTAACAAATTTATTATATAAGTCAATGTGATTTTCTTTAAAAGCATTGGTATCGAATAACCTTTTAGTTGAATTTCTCCAGACGATTAGGCTTTTGCCTTCTTCATCTTCTAGTATTTCGTTCTCTTCCATAGTTTGCATTATATATGCTTTAACAGTATTAAGTCTGTGTTCAATGTTCTTTTTATCTTCTTCTAATAATTTTAATTCCTGAACAGCGTTTTTCATGATGTCATTAGCTTTTAAAGAAGAAGCTAGGTTTGCTTTTGTATATACTTTTTTTACTTCTTCTAGGTTTTGTGGTTGCGGAGGTATTTTTTTCAATACGTGATTATTCCAAAAATCAACAGCTGTTTTTCTAATATATTTTTCATATTCTTCATCGCGATAATAAGTGAACTGTGCATATTGCCATTGATTAAACAATACAGCTACATCAACATATTCACAATCAGCAATAGCAGCATAATGAGCTACCTGAGTTCTGTAATACGCTGGTATTACATTACCCCATGAAAAAGGATTCATTTTTGAGCTTTTAGCTTCTACTATAACGTTCCTATCTTTAATTTTAGCATCATAATGAGCAATAAGGCATGAATATTGTTTATCCCTTTCCATTTCAAGCCCTATCTCAAGCTCCGCTGAATTTCTGTCAGAATATTCTTTTAGCACGTATTCTTCTAGCTTCCTTCCGCGCTCCATATTATCATTTTGCTCATATACAATTTCATCGGCTACTTTATCAAAGTATACATCTAAAGCAGTTTTCCAAGGATTTATTCCAAGTATTGCAGAAATGTCACTTCCACCAATTCCAGTTTTTCTATCTAATAAAAATTGTTCGTTGTTCATACTTCCCCCTAACAATCAACAAATATAGCTGCATTAAAACCTTTATCTTCATATGTCTTGATAATCTCTTGCGTAAGCATGAAGCTATATCCCTTTTTAACAAAAACTTTAACCACTTCCTTATTAGGATTAACCCTACTCAAGGCGTCACCTAATACATAGCTAAAATCACTTTCTTTAAAGTTACTACAATTCTTCAAAATATCATTTTTTACAGAATAAAATGTATCAGAGAAGGTTGGTTTTTCAACTGACAGTTGCAAATCTACCTCACCTTTGCTGCTATTCTTCTCTTTTAGTTTTTCTATCGCGGAGTTTGATTTAAAAACTATTTTTTCTATATGGTTCCCATAGATAGATCTAACTTCTCTGGAAATTATAGCTTTACTTGCCTCTGGTATTGTTAGCTCATTATGAAGAACAAAAAGAATAGCTTTGTGCTCTTTAGTCATCGTTTCCGTGTAATCCCAAATTTGAGGTTCTTTTACATGGCTTAAGTTCGACAATAATTCATGAGCTATCTTTGGCGATAGTACAGATGCTAATTTGCGTTTTAGATGCTCTTCTTTGCTCGTTCCATAGGATAACTCAATGTTAGCTAGGAATTTTTCAATGTTATCGTTAGTAGTTTGTTCTTCTGTCATATTAATCCTCATAGTAAAGTTTTCGCTATTGATCACGCCCTTAGTTCTAAGCTCGTTACGTATTACGCTTCGAAAGTATTTTAAGAATATAGTGCGGTTATAAAAAATATTGTTTGGCTTAAGCTTTTGAAGCTTTTTAAGCAATTGATTCATGAAGTTACAAGAGTAATCCCTATCCGTATCAAGTCTAATTTTATACGCCTCGTCTTCAGAGATTGGATCTATCTCGATGAGCTTAAGAGGAACTGTTATTAATTTACCCTCTTCTTCTGCTGCTAAATTAAAAAATTTAGATAATTGAGATTGTGTTTTTTTAGGGGTAATTGAATTCTTTTGTATATCTAGTTTATCTAGATATTTTTTATTATTATTATCATATATATATTGTGTGCTACTAATTTTAGTCCGCATTTTTGCGGAGTATTCTGAGTTAGAAGAAGTAGTATTTTTGATCTTGATATCCAATTCTAGCCTACCTTTTTCAGTAGGTTCGAAATTTAGAATATTACGCAGCTTTTTATTGTTTACAACTAAACTACTAATAAGTGATATTTTTACTATTCCAGCGTCTTCTAATTCATTAAAATAACGCTTTATTTGATCATGCGATCTATCTAGCCAAAAGATAAAATCCTTAAATCTAGCTTTGCGGTCTTTTTCTATTACGTACTTTAAATATGGAAGAACTTTTTGCGCACCATAACTAATATTAATACCATCAGATATTTTTGTAATATTAGCCCAGCTATTATAAAACTTTGTATAAGAACGTATAGATGTATCAACATTTACTTTAGTCTGCATAAATTTTCTCTCAGGTTGAAAAAAAGTACTTGCAAACCTTAAGTAATTTTGATATACCTAGGTTTGCTTGGTTTATGAAACATGAAGATTTATTAGGAAATAAATTGGAGTAATTCATATACTATGTATTTAAAATACTCCTTATCTATACAACGAGGATGTTTTTATTAGTTTGTACGTCAATATTGGAGAAACGTTAGCTAATAATTTTAGCGAATAGTGGCTAACGTTTCTTTGCTTTAGAAGAACACTTCTTTTTCTTTTTAGCTTTCATATACTTAAATAGCTATTACTATTTTAACACTATATAAATTTTATAGTTATATATCAAGCTAAAAGTTTAAATTTTATGCAATTTTTTCAATATTTAGTTCAAACACAATAATAACGCATTAAATAATTAATTACTTAACTCCCGTATCTATACATGTTTCATTGCAACTTTAATTGAATGCCCGTTGGTTGTCAACTTATTTTATTTCGGTTTATAGTCCGTATTAATAAAAAAATCTATTGTAAATAAAGTTATAAACTGCTATTTTTTTAAAAAATTTAAAAGTGTTTTCAGAAAACTATGACGATAAAAAATAAAGAATTGTTACTACAAGCAATAGATGGTTACTATTGTTACCCTAAGAAACAACGTTTGCTTTTAAAGGCGTTCATTCAAATAAGCGTTGGATTAGAAGCAAATATTGATAACAAAACAATGCTCAAAATACTAGGTATAAAATCAATATCTACATTAAATGTTTATATAAATAACCTTTTATCTGATAAAGCAATAACAAAGAATTATACAACAAAAAGAATAAGCGTAAGAAAATTTATAATTAATCAAGAAAAAATGGATCAAATAATAGAATTCTATTTTTTGCAAGAAAATATCGCCTTATCAAGTAAATAATTCGAAATATAATTCGTTTTTTAATACAAAAAGTGTTGACATCGAATAAAATCAGTAATATACTCCTGGTTACAAACTAATACGGAGTATATTCATGACTAATATTTTCAAAGACTTTTTCACTTCACATATCAAAGAGAAACCGGAATTTATTTTAAAAGATAATCAACTGACGGAACCTACAGATAACAATTGCACTACTTTAGACAGTGTGTTATTAGAAATGCCCAATCATTTGTTAAATATGCGGTTAGAAATTGCAAAACAAGAAAATGATTACATAGGCAGCTGGGAAATAGAAACAATAAAAAAAGCTAGATTTTATAATATACCATATAAACCCAATGATATCGACTGGTCGGATTTAGAAAATAGAATAATAGAATATGAAGCAATGTTACAAAGAGCAGAGGAATTAAATTTTGACTGGGATTTGGCAACCTATGAACCAATCGCATTAGCAAGCGCAATAGAAGACTGCGAAATGGATAATAATAGATCGTGGTATTATAATTTTTTATATAAAATTGGGAATAAAAAACATGCTTAAAACATATTATGCTGAATTCGCTTACATAAAAAAAACTTCTAAATATGTAAAATATTATTTTAAAAATGTAAGAGACGGCTCAGATGTAGCAGTAAAACAATTTATGTGGGTAAAGTTTTCTGATCTAACCAATGTCATAAATGACCTTAAAGTTGGCGATGTTATTTTATTTGATGCTTATATCACCCACAGTCCAAATTATTTTAATAATTTTAAATTGATTAAACCACACAATATTAGGACGTACCAAAATGACCAAAATAAAATCATATGAATTTGATAAAGATATTAATACTTTTATTACTAACAAAATAGAATTTGCTAGAAAGGTACAACAAGTTTCAAAAAAAGATATAGCGAAAATCTTAAATATATCTTCGCAGCAAGTGCATAAATATTGTAAAAACATTAATAGAATATCAGCTGCTAAGCTTTTTGCGCTCTCAAAAGCTATTAATGTCCCTATTAATTTTTTCTTTCCAACGGAAAAAAAGTTGACAAATATAGACTACGACGTAGAGGCCTTACAAATTACATTCGAGCAATTTTCTAATGATCAAAAACTTGAGTTTATAGTTTATTGCCTTGATGCATTAGCGCAAACACCCAAAATATACGAGGAGGCACAAAAATGACTAAAGAAATAATAATACCCCAAGAGATAGAAAAACCCACTACTGCCATTAGTGAAATTCAAACCGAAGCTGGAAAAGAAAAGCAAAACCCTCACATGGCATTAATAGATTCTAGGCAGAGCATGATTCTGCCTTTGCTTAATGACGACATAAAAAGGTACCAAAAGTTACTAAGATCATATATATTTGAAATATACTCTAAAGACGATCTTAAAAATTGTAATGCAAAATCTATTTTAGATGGATTTGTTAAAATATGCGAACTTGATCTTGAACCTTCTGCATCATTGGGCAAGCTATACTTAATAAACTACAACGGGCAAATGAACGTTCAAGTGGGCTACCAAGGGTGGTTAGAACTTTTATGGCGTAGTCCGCAAGTAGCTAATGTCTATTCAAATGTAGTTTACGAAGGAGATGAATTTCTTGTAGAGTACGGAAATAATAACAAATACAAACACGTCCCCGCTTTTGCATCAGATGAAATAAAGCTAACTTATGCTGTTGTCAAATTCAAATCAGGCGACATTCAGATACAAACTGCTAAAATGGATGAAATATTAAAATCAAAAGCTGCGTCCAAAGGCGGAAATTCATCATATTCGCCATGGAATAAATACTTTGACTCTATGGCTAAGATAGTGCCAATGAGAAAAATCTCGAAGAACTTAGCTCTTGCTATTAAATGCGATGATGAGTTTATAAATGAGGAAAAAGAAAATGGATAAATATTAACATGCTACTTATACAATACTTATTAGGGCTAATAACTTTAAAAATTTACGATGCTAGTATTATGTTTTACTTAATATTTTGTATAGTTTTTTTAGTATTGCTTTATAAAAAACTAAAAAATAACTAATTATTAATCTATTTATGCTATACTATCTTATGTATAGATAAGAGGATTAAATGTTTAAAAATATAATATGTTTTTTGACTAATAAGTTTGTATTAGTCTGTTTGTTGATTGTAACTTCTTTAGCTTCAATTAAGATTTATGGAGCTGATAACTTATACGAAGAAATTAGCGAGACTATAATTACTTTTATGACTGGGAAAGAAATAGATATCAGCTCAGATAAAATAAAAGACGAAGAAAAAGAGATATACGATTTATTAAGAAAGGAACGCCATATCAAACATTAAATTTCGGTTATAGTGATTGGAAAAAGAGATTCTACTAATCTCTTTTTCAATTTATAATTTTCAGTCTTAAAACCTTTGACATCTTCAATTGTTACATTATTATCGCTCCAGAATACTAAAAAATCACAAACATATTTTGAATTCCCTGGTAAATGAAATGGAACTTGACGAAGAAATAATATTATTTTTCCTGCTTCTCGCAATATTTTTAATTCATTGTAGCGCTTTGCTTCTTTTTTAGAAGCAAATTTGATATTATCACATTCAGTTTGCTTAGCTTTAAATTTATGCTTCAGCATTAAATAACTCTCCTTCAGCGTCTCTTCTTTTTTGGAGACCTTTAATAATAATGCCATTAGCTTTATTTACTTGAGAAAACTCACGCCAAGCTGCTTTATAATTACCTTGATTTAAAAACCATCTTCCTTTACTACGAAGAAAATTGCCGCCGCCCCAATTATAAACAAGGCTAACAAGCGCATCGAATTGATTTTGTGATAAAGGAACATGTACACCTTTTGTAATAGTAAATATAGGAGCTTTGAGATCTTCTAATAATACACGCTCTGCTTCTTCTTGGGTAATTTTATTTTTATTTATATCATTTTCGTGAATAACGTGCCCATACCCAATAGTTTTTTTTCCAGCGGGGCAAATATACTTTTCAGAACGAAAGCCCTCAAATTTTTTGATGATATCGATTCCTTTTTGTGATATATTCATAAATAATATATTAAAATATTAGCATGAATTTAATCTTACAGTTTATTATCAATAATGTAAAGTATTTATATGTCACAATATTGTCTTTCTTTGGCATATTACTAATAAAAAAGAATAATAACCTTGAAAAAGAAAACCTAATATTAAAAGAAGATAACAAAAAAAAAGCAAAAGTCCTAGAGGTTCAAAATGAGGTTATACAAATCACTAAGAATACCAAAGATGCTACTATTGTTGATATCGCTAACAGGATGCGCAAAGGCAAATTTTAAAATAGATGATACCCCTCTAATACTTCCAGATATGCCTATAGCCGGGAGCGCTGTAGCAGAAGAATTACAAAATGCTTGCGTGACAGAAAACGATTGCAAGCATTTAACTAGTTGGCTTAATGATTTATACAGATTTAGACTTCAATATATAATTTATCAGCATTATTTAGCTGGAGAGAAATTTAATTCGTCAAATTTAATAAATAGGGTATGTATGCCTTGGGATGATTGTAATGAGTAAAGAAGAAATAAAAAAAGATGAAAGTAGCCCCCTATATCAAAGTGACATTGATTACGCAGCATATACCAATAGCGCAAAGCATGAGCCAAAGGAAGCTTTTGAAATAGGGGCAGATATACCAAGCGACAACGAAACACCAGCGCTAGCGGTAGTTTATGAAGTTGCGCCTAAACGAAATTATAGCAAAAAAAAGGCTTGTTTATTTGCTATGAAAGCTATTCCTAGTGTGATAATTGGCGCAGGTACTGGAATGGCTATGACTCCTATATTTAATCACTTAGTCAAAGAATCCGAAGTTTTTGGGCAAGATATCCATAAAAACGATTATGTGTATGCAATATCCAGTTTAAATACAGTGTTAATTTATTCAACTACCGCGACACTCGCATCTTATTACTATTTTAAAAGCAGCTCATTAAATACCACGTATACAAGCAATTGCACTAAAACTTTAATTTATGGCGCAAAAATATGCGGTTCAATGGCCGCCTTAATACCTTTATCATTACTATGGGGCGTTGAGCTGCAAAACCAAAATCATTCTCATTCATCTGGATTTGATCAATTTTTAGCTTGGGCAACATTTACAACCCTGCCTTTAATTCTATACAAATCAATTGACTCCTCTAGAAGTATAGATAAAATTTACATCAATAGAGATAATATTAATTTGAATAGTACTGGCGCAAAAGCCTTTGTATATACTCCTATTGCAATATCTTTAGTAGGTAGATTTATAGCTTATGGATATGCAAGCTATAATATGTGTAAAGCGCTCGGCCTTGATGATACGAGCTCAATGGCCTTAGGAGCTATAGGAGGATCATCTGCTGCTATTTCTACATCAGTGTTAGAATACAACGCATTAAAAAGCTTATTTAAAAAACATTCAGAATATAATTGCAAAAATGTTGTTGGTGGCATTTTTTCTGCAATAGAAGGGGCTTGGTTAGCAATACCAACGGTATCGGTAGGCCTTGCGGCGATTTCTGGGTGGAATCCATTCGTTAAAGCTACGATATTTGCTCCGCTATTCTTTACAGATACCGCGTTGCAAGCAAGTAATATATACAATGCTGGAGATGATTTCGATTCTTCTGTGGTTGGTCTTTGTAATACTATACACGATGAATGATAAATGATGAAACTAGAGCTAATAATCAATGTAATTGTTAAAAACTGGAACTTCATTAAGACAATAATAATTTTATTATTGTTATCTCGTTTACTTAGTTTTGAAACGGATAAAATAGCTTTAGTTATCGAATTATTGGGAAGTTTTGTGTTTTTATTAGGTGAAAATCTATCCGTAAAACACATACAACATGAAACAGACGCTACAGATCATCATTTAAATTAACATCCTATCAAAAATATAAATTGATTGACATGTTTTCAATTATACGTATTATCAACAAGCCGGTGTTTTAATCACCATAACGACGACGGTAGTCCCGGTTAACTTATTTTTTTTCATTGTTCTTTATGAATTATGCTAGGGGTCTTCTATTATAAGCTACCATAGTGAAAATAGAAGGCATGATCGTCGTCATGATTAAAACCCCTAGCGCCAATTGAGGGGGAATGATGAATGAAGAGTTTGTTAGACGTATAATTATAGGTATATTTCTTTTACGTGGTATTATGCAAAATAAACAACAAACCAATTAAAATAAAATATATTATTAATTGGATATTAGTTGCTTATTTATGCCGTCAACTTGATGGCGCATTATTTCGAAGCGGCCTTATTGATATGATTATAATGTTATATATTAATATTTTTTAGAATTTTCACTTTTTTTCTCGTTATATTTGTTCTTTACTTTTTCAGTAAATTCTTTGCCAAATAACATATCAGACCCAAACTTAGCCGCTTCGGGCATAGCAGTATTAATTCCAAAATTAACTGCTTGATACTTAGTAGCAGGACTTTTTATAACTGTATTGGTTATATCTTTTGCGTTGCCAAAAAGTATTTGCATGAATCTTTTATCGTTCTTATTTTTAGCAGCCTTCACTAATTCGCGACTTACAGCAGGCCTAAGCATAACCTTCGCAAATAATTTTGGCGCAAAAAGTAAAGAAGTACCTTTTGCTAATCTTGTTGGATCTGCAGTAAGAACACCTGTACCTATTTGCGCCATGCCACTAAGAGCTACAAGGTTTTTTGCGGTACCAGGATTTTTCATATTTTCAGCAGTTCTAACAAAAGCTTCTGCTATATCTTTATTATCTTTTTTTATAATATCAAACCCTTCCCCAAATATTTTTCCTAAATATGTATCTTTTTTGGCACCAACGTTTTGACTAAAAAACTTTTGAAATCCCGCAGCGTTAAATTCGCCTAATTCTTCTCCTACAAAAACTTTGTTTGACGCTAATAAATCATAAGCTCTTGTTGCTTTTAGCGACCCCAATAATTCTTTTCCTTTAGGGTGTTTAGTTAAAACCTTTTCTAAGGCGTTTAATTTATCTACTGAACCAGTGAGATCATATAAGCCTATTTGCGCTTCGCCTTTTAAAATAGTTTTTGCTACTTCTGTTCTTGCTAAGTCTACGAATTCATCTTTAAAATATTGATTTGCAGCTTTATACTTCTGAAAATACTCTTTGCCAAAAGTACGTTCCAAATCTGACTCCAATCCATTTATAACGTTGTTTATTAATTTAGGAAGTCCTTCACCCGCGGCTTCTCCATCTCTTACTAATGCTTTGAGGTCTTGTAAAGTATTGGTAATGTAATCAATATTTGTGGTCTGCGTTTGTCCTTCTTGCGTTAAATCCCTAACAAGCCTATTAGCAGTACCAGCAACTTTGTTGCGCCAATTATATGCCCCTTCTATTGCCGAACCTGTAGTTTTATACAGATCCTTAGCAGCTTTTAATCCGTCTAACGGTTGTATGGAGTAATCAACCTTGGTTTGTCCGAATGCATCTGTTTTAGGTTTTATAGCGCCCTTAGCGTCTGCATATAACTGTGTTTTGATTGCTTCTCTCTGCGTAACCTCTTCTTGTAGCTTTTTTGTTACGTCTTGTGTAGCAATAGTTGCAGCAGACTGACCATCACCTGCTTTGTATCTTTTTCCTACTACTTCCTCCAAAGATTTTTCTATATCTTTTATAGTTTGTTCGCTTGCATTTGTTAAAGCTATATCTGTAACTTCCGTTCTTACTTTACCAAGGACACTCGCAAGACTATTCTTTTTTAATACTAAATCTGCAGGCACATCTTTAACCCCTTTGCGCTGTAAAGCCTCATATCCTGCAACGTCAACCTCAGATCCAAAAGCACTTAAAGTCTTAGCATTAGCTTTTGCTAGCAAATTTTTTACCTCGCCAGAAGTTACATAGTTTGCAACAGCGCGCGCGGACTTTGCGCCGTAATGTGGAATTGTGCCGCCAAATATAGAAGCTACAAACTGCCCTAATTCTCCAACTCCTTCTTGTTTTGCATACTCACCAGCCCCGCCCATAGCTGCAAATGATGCAGCGTTTTTTGCTGTAATAGGAGTATTGATTAAAGCGTTTAATTTTTGTACCCATGGTAATTTTGCAATTTTTCCCGCTTTTGTGGCTAATTTCACCGCTCCTCCACCTGTAGCAAAAGTAGCAAGGTCTTGCACTGTTTCGCCGGCCATATCCGCCACCCGTACAGATTGATCGTATCCAACTCCAGTATCCAAAGAATCAGAAGCGACTTTTGCAATCTTATCGTTCTGCCAAAAGTCATTAGCAACATTACTCGTTGCTTGTTTGTACTGCTGTTGTTCTTCAGGCGATACCATGCCTTGCGCTGCGATAGGGGTAGGGTCTAAATAAGAAGCTACCTTCGAAAGAGCTGCAACGCCAGTGTCGGCTACTTTTCCTATGCCTGTAGCGGCTCCTTTTATGAATCCTTGTGCTACATCCCCCCATCCTGCTTCGTCAAGTTTTGCGCCATTTTTTAACGCTGGCAACAAATTATTTGATGGGATTTTCCATACAGAGCTATCGGGGCCTTGAACCCTTACGCTCTCTCCTATGCCATCTAGCTTAGCACCATTTTCCATAGCAGGTAATAAGTTATTTGATGGTATTTCCCATCTGCTTCCGTCGGGGCCAAGAATTTTTACTTTCATTTAAGTCTTTCCCCCCCAAGAGATTCTATTAGGCTATTAAAGTTATTATTAGCAGGATTGGAATTATTGTTAATTCCAGATGATCTATTTTTGTTTTCAAGATAAGCTTTTTTAACTCTTTCCGCGTCATTTGTTCGTAATGATAAATAAGTGCCTACATCTTGATCTATGTTCTCTTCAAACCTTTTATCAAATAAATTAGTTGTTCGATCTTCATTATATGCGTCACGAATACGCTCATTCACTATTAAATTTTTTACAACGCGTGGCATCTCTTCATCTAAAAATCTTCTTAAAGCTTTTGGATTAGTAGCAGAACTTGTAAATTTACGTAATAACCTATCACCTTCACTTTGCCCTAATTGAGCTCCAAGTATAGGTTTTAATTGCTTCTCAAATTCTACGCTGCTTAGCCTCTCATAATCAATATTAGGCTCAAGATTAAATTGCTCAGCAAAATAACGATAAGCTTTAGTTTTTAAGTCACTACCAATAATATTTGGTGATTCTTCGATTATCTTATCCATTGCTTCGTAAGCCTTTAAAAAACCATTATTTGCATCTATTTTTGGCAATACAGTATCCTGAACGTATTTCATATTATCTTTAATTAAAGCGCGTGCTTCCGGTGAATTTTGAGCAGCTTCAGAAGTTCTTTTATATTCTAAATCTCCAATTTGTGCATTCCTATAATTAATATCGGCTTGCATGCCTTGGTTTTTAAGAGCGGCTCCTTGAAGATCATACTGATCCATTAATTCTGTTTTTTGATGTTTAAGTGCCGCGCCTTCAGATAACCCAGCCATAAACAATTTAGCTTCATCAGGCCCTACTAACTGAACAGGATCAATACCAGCCTGGTACATAAACTGCAATAAGTTTCTTCCAATTTCATCTCCTGTTTCATTATCAATATACCGCATTCTACCACCTTCTTGGCCCATATAATCACCTAAAGATGGATCTTTAATAGTATTTTTATAATTAATAAACAATGCTTTTGCTGCTTTATCGGCGGCTATTTTATCACCATGTAAATTTGCTTGAGATATGGTACTCAATAAAGGCATATTTTGTTGGAAAAAGGTACTTAGCTTTTGCTGTTGATTTTGCTGCTCTAGCATTTGTGATTTTAGTTGCATCTCAAGCTTTAATATGCCAGCCGTTTGCTCTTCAAGCCATTTTGTTTTTTCAGCGCGCTTATTATTTTCGTATCCTTTTAACCCTGATCCAATACCCATCAATAAAGCATTAGAATTCTGTTGTTGCGGACCAACTGCAGGACCACCTCCGGCTTTAAAAAACGCTTCAGCTAAGCCGTCATTTCCCGTGGGTTGATTAACCATATCTAAATATTGACCTGTTGTATTATTTCCTTGACCAACGTATTTTTCATAAGCGCTTTTACTATAATTTTTTGACATATTCCCTCTATTACATACCTATAAATTTAGTTAACCCTTGTCCAATCATAGCGCTAGCAGAGTCCCCTAATTGGCCTCCTACTCTTCCCATGAAATTCCCTATAGCCATATTTCCAGCTTGTTGCCATGGGTTAGATGTCATAGCATATCTTTGATATTGCCATTGATTAGCGTTATTAATTGCTTGGTTATCAACTGATCTTGCTCCTATAGCTTGTTCGTTGCCTGAGTTTAAAAGATTTAACCCAGCACTAAGTAAACTATTTCTATTGTTACCCTCCTGACCAGCAATTAAATTTCTCCTTCCTAACTCGGCTTGAATAAGCTGATCGTTCCTTGCAAGTTGTAATTGGCTTTGGTTATAGGCTCTTGATTGCTCAAGTTGCTGCTCTGCTTGTTGCGCTTGCATATCTTGCCCACGCATTTCTAATTGATTCCTTGTTTCTGTAGCAAATCTACCAAGTTCAACATTTGCTGTGTTAGCAAGCTGATCGCCTCTTTTATACATATTTTCAAGGGACTGCTGTTTTAGATTTTGTGCTAATGTAGAATAATCTAAATCGGCCTTTAATTGAGCATCTGCTCGCTCTCTAGCTAAAAATACTTGCGCTCCTAGTCCAGTAGAGCTATTTAATAACCCCATTTTTGCAAGTTTAGTATCAATACCATTTTGTCTAATATCAAAATTACGCTCTACCGCTAATTGTTGAGCGGCTCTAAAGTTTTGCAACAATCCTTGATTTTGCTCTAAAAGCATAGGATTACTACGCTCTACTTGCTCGATCGTTCCAATTAATTGCCTCATAGATTGCGTTAAAGCTATAACGGCCGCTGCTTCTTCTGTAATGTTCCTGCCTGTTATTCTTCTAACAGGCGGTAAATTACCATCAAAACTACCTGTGTTTACTGGCGCGCCAAGGTCAACTTTATTTCTTGAGCCTGCAAACCTAAGGGCTATCTTACCATCTGCACTTCTGGCTAAATCTAGTCTATCATTAGATAATTCATCTACTATTTGCACTAAGTTAACTGGTGGCAATCTTGAGCCTATAGCCTGCCCACCTGGCACTTGATTTACCGGAGCTGGTGGAGATGACTTTTTTCCAATGTTACTAAGAGCTCCACTCCCAATGGTAGCACCAGCTACTGCCCCTACAGGGCCTCCTAACATAAAACCACCTATACCACCAACAACGCCGCCAACAACCTTGCCTACTGCTCCCATTTAATTCACCTCCATATAATAAAACCTTTTTGGTATAATGTTAAAATACTCTTGAAATTCAAAGAACTCTAATAATCTTGGACTTATAGGGGTTAAAGCTACGCTATAAAGAGTCTCTATATTACAGATCTTTGAACATTCGATTAACAAATTAAGTATACGACTTTTTAATCCTTTTGTTAACCATCTTTTTTGCCATTTTTCAACTATTTCTAGATGTACTTCAGCCCCATGTGCGTCTTCGGGATGCCTGAACACTCCAATGTATCCAGCAATATTTTCTTCATCGTCTACTAGTAAGATGTAAAAAATACTATCATTATCATCTTGCACTTCATAAGGAACGAGTGTAAACATCAGCAGCCTTTATCAGTAAATGCTTGCTCGGCGGTAGGTTCAAACATAGTTTTTATAAACTTATTTAATGCTAATTCACGCCCTGTTAAACGAAAGTTGGGGTTTAATACTCTTGATGTAAAATTTGCTTGAGTTGATGGATTAGCTGATGAAATAATTTGTGTTTGAAACGTTAAGTCTACTACTGCGCCAGGAGCAATTTTTCCCCGTGTTATGAATTTTGAAGTATTAAAATTTAATATATTAATAGAATAATCCGCTATTTGATTAGGGGTTAACGTTCCAATTTTAAAATTTCTTCGAGCAATAAATGCGGAATTTGGAAAATTATATCCAGTTAGAGATATAATACCTAAATTACTTAGTTGCAAAGCTCCTAAAGCAAATTTAGAATTAATTATAGAGTTATCAGTAAATTTGCTATTTACCAAACTATTATTTGCTAAATTGTTTATTAATATTCCAGGCTGTAAATGCTCATTGGCAATTGCTTGCATCCCTATTTTTATTCCTGATATCCCTCGATTTTCAAGATGAATAGTTCTTACCTTACTCCAAATAGGTACATCATTATTTTGAGAGATTAAAACTTCATTTGTATTATTAGAGCTGACTTGCGTGAAAATTTGATTTGGCCCTGAAGCTAATATTGTACAAGGCGCGGTCGCTTGAGCTATTTTAGAAAACTCGATCGTATAATCTTGAAAAGCATCACTGTTAACCGCTGCCCAATCAGTAGTACCATCACCTATATTACGCAAAAATGTATTAGGTTGGCCAACAACTCCCGCTGCAGCCCCACCAGCGATACCGTCTATAAATGTAATCAAACTATTGTTAATATAATTAACTACTTGATTGAACTGATTGTCAAAATCATTGGCGCGCATTGTAATATCACTGTCACGCAAATCTTGAAAAAACTGTTTGTCTCTAATAACATTGTTTAATGGCATATTATATCCCCAATTTAGCGCGTATAGCCGCGTTCAATTTTTCTTTTCTTATCTTACTAAAATTAAGATACCCAGCGTTGGTAAAATCGAAATATTCAAAACTATTAGCTATTAAATGTTGAGCTAAAACGGCGCCATCTGCTATTGTAGCGTTGCTAGCCTGACCTGCTCCACCAATAGCTATAGATGTCATTGATCCATCTGCAATATTATCAGGGGTAAAAGTATATTTATTTATATCATTTGTATCTAAGCCATTGTCACGTTGTGCTAAATAGATAGAATTTAACAACCCATTCGCAATATGCCGCCCTTCTAAATCTACAAAGTTAGCAGCGAATATATTTGAATTGTGATTATTTTTCCTTGCATCTAATAAAGCTTGAGAAACTTTTATTTCTGATAAAATGCCATCTGCCAATTGTAAGCCAGTTATAGTTTGATCTTGAATATGCCTAGAGAATATAGCGTTATCATCTACGTCGCGCCCCGTTACCTCCGGTCCTAAATGTTCTAATCCAATAGCTGCATAATTGATTTTTGCCCCATCTAATGCTCTATCAAAAAAATTTTCAGATTTAAGTTTTTGCCAAACGGGCAAGTTATTATTCCTAGATACTAAAGCTTGATTTTCTGCCGAAGGCGCTACCAATCTAAAAGCCCTATCAGCTCCGGTTGCAAAAACTGATCCTATTGCATTTGGCGGTGTTCTAATTATTTTTGAAAAAGCAATACTATAATCATTTATCGCATTATTATTAATAGGAGCCCACTCCGTTGTTCCATCACCAATATTCCGTAAAAACGTATTAGCTGTATTAGGTTCATTGGTGCCTGCAATATTATTGCCGCCAAGATTATTAACTATTGGCACAATCTTAGTATTTATATAATTAACAATTTTATTGAATTGCAAATCGAAATC
>Ga0075163_10001127_pt1 | contig 35565 bp, 23 predicted proteins | sample JI1023141ADNA_FD_71478 | JGI IMG/M metagenome (GOLD analysis project Ga0075163, IMG submission 71478) | Wastewater effluent complex algal communities from Wisconsin, to seasonally profile nutrient transformation and Carbon sequestration -... | ecosystem: Engineered > WWTP > Effluent > Algae...
GGTGCCTGAGGTGGATCCGGTGCCGCCGGTGCCTGCGGCGCCGCCTGCTCCGCCGGTGCCGCCTTGGCCGCCGGTTCCGCCTGCTGCTGTGGTGCCGCTTTTGTCGAGGCCGGTTCCGCCGGTGCCGCCGACGCCGCCGGTGCCACCGTTTCCGCCGGTTCCGCCGGCGCCTTGGGTGCTGCCGGTTCCGCCGTCGCCGCCGGTTCCGCCTGCCCCGCCGGGGGCGCCGATTCCACCGATAGCGCCGGTGAGTCCGAGCGATCCGATGCCGCCGGTTCCGCCGTCGCCGCCGCGTCCGCCTGCGCCGCCTGCGCCGGTCACGCCTGCGGTGCCTGAGGTGGATCCGGTGCCGCCGGTGCCTGCGGCGCCGCCTGCTCCGCCGGTGCCGCCTTGGCCGCCGGTTCCGCCTGCTGCTGTGGTGCCGCTTTTGTCGAGGCCTGTTCCGCCGGTGCCGCCGACGCCGCCGGTGCCACCGTTTCCGCCGGTTCCACCGGCGCCCTGGACGCCACCTGGAGCTGCCGCGCCCCCGGCGCCCCCGGTGCCCCCGGCACCGCCCATGCCGCCTTGATCGCCGGCCCCGCCCATGGCCGCGGCTGCGTCACCACCTGCACCCTTGCCCCCCTGACCGCCGGCCCCGCCTGCTCCTGCCGACCCTGCTTTGCCGTCGACGCCGCCGCTGCCCTTGCCGGCCGCGCCACCGGCTCCTGCGGACCCGCCGGTGCCTCCTGACCCACCGGCACCCCCTGAAGCTCCAGCTGTGACGGCGTCGCCCCCGCCACCGCCGGTACCACCGGTGCCGCCTCGACCGCCCTCACCACCGCTGCCCGCCGCACCGCCCGTAGCCGCGGAGCCACCCGTGCCACCCGACCCGCCGGCACCACCCTTGCCTCCGGTGACACCTGCTGCGCCGGCCTGCGCCCGCGCCCTGCCGGTGCCGGCACTGCCATCACCACCGGCCCCACCACTGCCACCAGACCCGGCGACGCCGGCGATTCCACCGACACCGCCGGTCCCCGCTGCACCGCCACCACCCGCGTCACCGCCCCTGCCGCCCGCGCCGCCGTCGAACCCGTCGCCACCGGTATCAGCCCCAGCAGCCCCGCCGATCCCGCCCTGCCCGCCGCCACCGCCCTGTCCGCCGTTTCCGTTAATCCCTGACGTACCAATGCCTTTCGCGCTGCCTCCGTTACCGCCAGCCCCCCCGGCGCCGCCGGTGGCGCCGGCGCCGCCTTGCCCGCCACCCTGCCCGGCTGCACCGGCGGCTGCCCGGCCCCCCGATCCGGCAACCCCGCCTGCACCACCAGCCCCGCCCGCACCACCGTTGCCGGTAATCGTTCCGCCGTCACCCCCCGCTCCGCCCGCTCCGCCGGCTCCGCCGGCTGTGCCGTCGGAGCCCGAATCACCCGCAACAGTGGCGGCAGCCCCAGATGCGCCCGCGGCACCCGCTCCCCCGGCGCCGCCGGCGCCGCCATTGCCTGCCGCGCCCGCGCTGCCACCGGCCCCACCCGTGCCACCGGCGCCACCTCCAGCCGATGCCGTCGATGCACCCCCGGCCCCCCCGGCGCCGCCATTGCCGCCATCTCCCCTGACAGCACCGCCGGCGCCCCCGTTACCGCCTGCGCCGCCGGCACCGGTCACGGCCGCCGCGCCACCAGCACCACCGTTACCGCCGTCACCGATTGCTCCACCGTCACCACCCCGCCCGCCCGCACCACCACTGACCCCGGCCGATGACACCGGAAACCCTGCGCCGCCGTTGCCGCCATTACCCGCAGACCCGGCCACCGCCAGACCATCGGCCCCAGAGGCACCGGTGGTCCCGCCCTGACCGCCGCTCCCGACTGCACCGCCCGCACCACCGCTGCCGGCGGTACCGGGGTCGCCGCCGTCACCTCCGCGCCCGCCGTCGTGGCTGCCCGTGTCACCCGCACCACCGGCGCCACCATCACCCGGGGTGCCTGCGTCGCCGCCGTCGCCGCCGCGCCCACCCGAGCCATTCACGCCGCTGGAGTTGAACAGCCCGAGCACACGCCCGCGACCACCGTTACCGCCTATGCCGCCCGCGCCGCCGGCCGCACCGCTGCCACCGCTGCCGCCTGTTCCACCCGCACCGCCGCCTGTGGTCGCATCATCACCATCAACGCCAGCACCGCCGTCACCCCCCGCGCCACCCGCACCGCCTGCACCGCCTGCACCGCCGGCACCAAGGATCAGACTTCCGGCACCGCCCTGACCACCGTTGCCGCCTGCCCCGCCGATGGTGCCCGAAGTCCCCGACTCGCCGGCAGTCGATCCCGTTACCCCCGACACGCCCTTCCCACCGGCGCCGCCGATGCCCCCGGCGCCGCCGGAGCCCGATAGCGAGAGCAATCCAGTGCTGCCACCATCACCACCATCGCCGCCGAAACCGCCATCCGCCGCCGCTGCGCCGCCGGCGCCGCCATTGCCGCCATCGCCGATGAATAGCCCACCCCGCCCGGCATTGCCGCCCGACGCGCCCCCCGCGCCGCTACCGCCATCGCCCCCGTGGCCGAACCAGCCGGCGCTGCCGCCGTTGCCGCTGTTGTAGCCGTCTCCCCCGTTACCGAGAATGCCGCCGTTGCCGCCGTTGCACGGGCCCGATGTGCAGACACCCGCGTAGGCGGTCCAGCTGTAGCCGTTGCCGATCAGGATCCCGCCGTTCGGATGCTCCGCCGTGCCGTTGCCGAACAACCAGACGCTGTTAGCCGACCCCACGGCCTTCGATGTCACCGGTGATGCTGCCGAACCAGCCCCGGCTGCGGCCGTCTCGGACGGCGGTACGACAGACTGGACCCTGGTCTGCGACTTGTTACGCCGCGCGGCACCGGCCGCCGCCCACGCCAACGCCTCACCCGCGCCGTCTGCGCCGTCCGCATCGGACGCACCGGACCGATCGGACACCGCCGCAATCGACTTCAGACGCCCGGCCACGGGCTTCTGAACTGCCGTAGTCAAACCCGAGCCTGACACCACGGGTCGCGGAGCCCTCGACTCCGAGCCTGTCCGCGGCTTCGGCCCGGAATGACTTGTCGCGGCGCCGGTGGGCGAGGCCGCTGCTCCCGCCGTGCCCGTGGTATCAGCAAACGCCACCGCAGGTAACGCCGCGACCGCAGCACCGACGCCGAGCGCCAGTGCAAGTGCACCGATCCGGCCTACATTCAATGCCGACCGGCTCGATCCGGGAAATGAGTTGCCCTGTTGCACAATTGAATTCATCGGTGCACCGTGGTCTTTCTTGTTCGGTAGGAGGGTGTGGCGGGTGGTGGCATGGATCAGTTCAGGTCTATTTCAGACAGTGGCAACGCCCGCCACTGGACGAACTTCTGAGGCGCGTCGGTCAGCTCTTTCACCGTGTCTGGGCTGACATTCAGTAGGCGGAGCAACTGCGCGAGAATCTTCGGCACCGAATCCAATGTCGTCCGCCCCCGGTACATATCCATGCAGGCGCCGATCACTGCCCCGGCGAACAGCGAACACACTGTGTCCACGTCCTCCACCCGAAACTCTCCGCTGTCGACGCCACGCTGAACATCCCCGCGCAGTTGTATGCGGAATCCGCCGATCAGGCCGTCGAGCGATGCCCCCGAATCGAACAGCAGACGCCCGAATTCGGGGCGGGTCGCAAACAATGTCAGAGTCTGACGTGTTGTTCGAGTGACCAGTTCGGCCTGGTCGGAGGCGTCAGCGTTGACCACTTCAAGGACGCGCATGTGTTCACCGATGAGTAGCCAGCCGACGGCTTCCACTGCGGCCGGCAGCGAGTCGAAATAGCTGTAGAACGTCCCCTGTGACACCCCTGCTCGCGTCACCACCTGCGGGACGGAGACGGTGCTCAGGCTGGCGTCAAGCAGCAACTCTTGTAGTGCGACGAGTAGAGACGCTCGCGTGCGTGCCCGCTTGTCGGGAGCCATGTGCAGTGATCTTTCGGCGTTATTGACAATCTGTCAATGCAAAATCGACAGTTTGTCAATTCTTCCAGTGCCGACGTAACTGTGATCTAAATCACTAAGATGGTCTTAGTGATTCGGCGGTGCTGAAAGCAGGCGGTCACATCATCTAGGGATGATCGATTCAACGGCGCCCGAGGCGACACCATTCGGCCCCTCGCTACCACCCGACCTCGACGGATTGCCCAGCGCTGGATCAGAACTACCCGAATTCGACGCTGGACGGCCCTATGCAATGCCGTCGGATCTGCTCGCTGAACGATACGGGCCGCTGTTCTACGGAGAATTCTCCGGAGCTCGGCGTCTGTATGCGTGCTCGTTGGAGTTGGTCGACGAGCTGTGCGATGAGGAGCGGTTCGTCAAGAATCCGACCAAGCCACTGGCTCGAGTGCGGCCATTGGTCGGCGATGGACTGTTCAGCGCCTTCCACGGCGAACCGAATTGGCAGAAAGCGCGCGACGTCCTGCTGCCTGGGTTCGGCTTCACGGGTGTGCGTGGCTATCACGCCGCGATGCTCGACATCAACGACAGGCTCGTCAGAAAGTGGGATGCGACGGTCGGGAAGTCGCCGGTCGACGTCAGCATGGACTTGCAGAAACTCGCAATGGACACCGTCGGCTTTGCTTTGATGGGAACGCAATTCGACTCGTTCAGCTATGACGGCTTCGCTCCGATACCGGAGAGCTTCCTCGCGGCGAGTGCGGCCTTGCCGCCTGAAGGCGATCCCCGCGTGTTCGAACGTGAACGGGCAAGGCTGTACGCGTTCATCGATGATTTGATCGAACAGCACCAGAACGGCGTCACCGCATCCGATGACCTGGTCACCCTGATGCTGGCACCCGGTCCCGAGGGCCAACCTGCTCTCGATCTGCAGAACACTCGCAATCAGATCCTGACAATCTTGATCGCCGGACAGCTCACCACATCCGAACTCATGCCGATGGCGCTTTTCAACCTGCTCCGGAATCCGGTCGTATTGCATCGGATTCAGGCTGAAGTGGATGCGGCGTTCGGGACCGATGACGACCGCATACCGGCCTTCGAAGAGATCGGCAAACTCACATACCTGAGACAAGCCATCGACGAATCGCTGCGGCTATCTCCTCCGGCTGCTTCATTCGACCGAATGGCATTGGCGGACACGGTAATTGGCGGAAAATACCTCATCAAAGAGGGCGAAGCCGTCACGGTGCTGGTGGGCGCGTTGCATCGTCAACCGCAATGGGGCGACAACGTCGAACTGTTCGACCCCGACCGGTTCGCCCCGGAGCAGGTCGCGAATCGCCCGACGGGATTGTTCAAGCCATTCGGTACCGGCATCCGGTCTTGTATCGGACGCCAATTCGCTTTGCACGAAGCTGCTCTGGCTCTTGCCCGCGTTGTGCACAGGTATCGCTTTCTTGATTCCGGAAACTACGTCCTGAAGATGGGTGACAAGACGAAGCGGCAGCCGTTCGGGTTCCAGATCGAACTAGTCCGGCGCACTCCGGCTGAGCGGGAACACAATTCCCGTGCTCTCCCGGCGCAGTCTGCCCTCCCGTCGGCGTCGGCGGATCGCCCGATGGCTGTGGCAGCCGGTACCGCTGTTGCGGTGCTGCACGGCTCCAATCTGGGCACCTGCCGAGCATTGGCAAAGGTATTCGCCGAAGAGCTCACAGACCTCGGTTGCACGACAACGGTGGGACCGCTCGATAGCTTCGCGGCGACTTCGCCGACGGCAGCTGTGACGGTGATAGTCGCATCCTCCTACAACGGCCAGCCCACCGACGATGCCCGTGAGTTCCTGTCGTGGATCACGGAATCGAAAGGGCTCGACGGATCTCCGCTGTACGCGGTCTTCGGCGTTGGCGATCGGAACTGGGTGGACACCTACCAGGCTGTCCCCCGGCGCGTCGACGAACGACTTTCCGAACTCGGCGGGCAACGTCTGCTGCCGCTAGCCGAGGCAGACACTTCGTCAGATCTGGCCGGGGCTGTCGAGGAGTTCACGGCGGCACTGACAACCGCATTGGCGGAGCGTTTCGGCGACGCCTCTGCACCCGCGCCGCGGGAGACCGCCGAGCCGCTGTATTCGGTGCGCCGCGTTGTCGGCCCGGTGACCAGCGCGATCGACGCACGGTTCGACGTCGTACCAATGATGGTGTTGGAGAATCACGAACTTGTCAGTGCGGATAACCCCCTGGGGCAAGCCAAACGGCATATCCGAATCAGCCTTCCGGAGGGCATCGACTACCACACCGGCGACCACCTGACCGTATTGGCCGACAACCCAGCCGAACTCGTCCAGCTGGTACTCGACCACTTTCACATCGACCCGGATCTGCGTCTGTCGATCAATCCCCGACGCAAATCCAGTCGGCTCATCGCACTGGACAGGGAGGTCACCAACCGTGAGCTCCTCACGCACTTTGTCGAATTGCGTAAACCCGCCACGCCCAATCAACTTCGGCAATTGGCGGCGTCCAACCCCTGCCCGCCGGAGCGGGAACGTTTGCAGCGGTTGGCTGACGGAACGGAAGCCAGTGTCCTGAGCCCGCTTGAATGCCTGGTCGAGTTCCCGGCCTGCAACATCACCGGCGAGCAGGCCATAGAACTGCTCGAGCCCATGACGCCCCGTCATTATTCGATCGCTTCGTCTTCGCGGCTGTATCCGCGAACCGTCGGGCTGGTGGTCAGTGTGCTTGCGGAGCCGGCTCGCTCCGGCTACGGCTTGTTCCGTGGGGTCGCCTCGAACTACCTCGCCAATGTCCAACCAGGACAACATATCCGTGCCCGGGTGGATCAAGCTCGCCAGGCATTCCGCTCGGGCGCAGACCCGTCGAAAAACGTCATTCTGGTCAGTGCGGGTACCGGAGTGGCGCCCTTTTGCGGCTTCCTGGGCGACAGGTTTGCAGCCAAACAGGCCGGCGAACCCTTCGCGCCGGCACTCTGCTTCTTCGGAGTTCGGCACCCGGACGTCGACTACATCTTCCGCGAACAGTTCGAGGCCGCCGATTCCGAGGGCATCGTTTCGATGCGGCCCGCGTTTTCCAGGGCTCCGCAAGAAGGAATCCGCTACGTGCAGGACCGAATTGCCGCATCGGCTGACGAAATTTGGGAGTTGATAGGCGATCCTGACAACGACACCCACATCTACGTGTGCGGTGACGGCGCCAAGATGGCGCCGGCTGTTCGGCAGGTGTTCATCGACATCTACCGAAGCCGCACCGGGGCAAGCGAACAGCAAAGTCGCGACTGGCTCATCAACGAGGTCACATCCGACCGCTACGTCGAGGACGTCTGGGCCCAGTAGACAATCCGTGAAGCGGGCGTAGCCTCAAATCGCTGAGGAACGCTGCCAGTTCTGTGAAGGGGAAGTTCATGAGCCTGCGCGTCCACCATCTCAATTGTGGAACCATGTGCCCGCATGGCGGCAAGCTGATCGGTACGCCGGGAGGCCGATTCGGTCCGGGACGGATGGTTTGCCATTGCCTGCTGATAGAAACCCCTGCCGGATTGGTATTGGTAGACAGCGGGATTGGTGCTGCTGACATTGCGGATCCGGTACGGCTCGGCCGTCCATTTGTGACGGTAGTGCGGCCGAGACTCGACCCGCAGGAAACCGCGATAGCGCAAATTCAAGCACTGGGATTCGACGCAGCAGACGTACGTCACATCGTGGTCACGCATCTGGATCTGGATCATGCCGGCGGGATACCGGACTTCCCCGACGCGCAGGTGCATGTTCACGCCAGAGAACATGCGGCGGCGATGAAGCCGTCGCGGCGAGAGCGGGAGCGCTACCGCCGGCCTCATTTCGCGCACAAGCCGAACTGGGTTCTGCACCAAGAGGATGGTGAGCGGTGGTTCGATTTCGATGCGGTTCGAGCGTTGCCAGGTGGTGGAGATGATGTACTGCTGATCCCGCTGCACGGCCACACGCGCGGGCACTGCGGCGTCGCAGTGCGCACCGGCGACGGCTGGCTATTGCATTGCGGCGACGCCTACTTCCATCATGGCGAAATGCTGATGCCGCCCGAATGTCCTTCTGGGCTAAAGCTATTCCAGAATATCGTTCAGGTCGAACGCGCTGCACGTGTCCGCAATCAGCAGCGGCTGCGCGAACTCGCAACCGCAAAGGCCGGCGAGGTGAGACTGATCAGCGCGCACGACCCAGCCGAGCTCGAACGTTGTCAATGAGCCCGATCGCCGAATTCGATTTCGTGATCGTGGGAGCGGGCAGTGCGGGTTGTCTGCTCGCCAATCGGCTCAGCGCCAACCCCGATCACCGTGTGCTGTTGATTGAGGCAGGCGGCAAAGATGACTGGTTCTGGATCAAGGTGCCGGTGGGCTATCTGTACACGATCGCAAACCCACGAACCGACTGGTGTTTCACCACCGAGGCCGACCCGGGTCTGGCCGGCCGCACCATTCACTACGCCCGCGGCCGCGTGATCGGCGGCTGCTCGTCGATCAACGCAATGATCCACATGCGCGGACAGGCCAGCGATTACGACCTCTGGGCTCAGGCCATCGATGACGAGCGATGGCGCTGGGGCGGCCCGGACCGTCCAGGCGAGACACTGAAGATCTACAAGGAGTTGGAGGACTACTTCAACGGGCCCGACGCCTGGCACGGCGCCGGCGGCGAGATCCGCGTCGAGCGGCCGCGCGTGCGCTGGAAGATCCTGGATGCCTGGCAGGCCGCCGCCGCCCAGACGGGCATTTCCCCGATCGATGAGTTCAACCGGGGCGACAACGCGGGCAGCGCGTACTTTCATGTCAACCAGCGGCGCGGCAGGCGGTGGTCGATGGCCGATGCGTTCCTGCATCCCGTCGCCCACCGACCCAATCTCACCGTGTACACGAAGACTCAGGCTTTGCGGATTCTGATGGACGACACAGTCCACGAGGATCAGCGGCGCGGCGCCTGGACCGCGGCGCGCCGCCGTGCCACCGGCCTGCGGCTCCTCAAAGACGGACGCCATGTCGACGTCGGGGCCCGCCGCGAAGTGATCCTGACCGCCGGATCTGTCGGCTCGCCGCATCTGATGCAGGTCTCGGGTCTTGGCCCGCGCGGGCTGCTGGCCCAACATCACGTGCCGGTGGCTGTCGACTTGCCGGGTGTTGGCGAAAACCTGCAGGACCATCTGCAGCTCCGAACGATCTACCGGATCCGGGGCGCCCCGACCGTCAACACGCTGTACCGGAATTGGATCACCCGCGCGGGCATGGGACTGCAGTACCTGCTATTGCGATCGGGACCCATGACCATGCCACCTTCAACACTGGGCGCTTTCGCCAAAAGCGACCCCGCGCTGCCCAGTCCCGATTTGGAGTGGCACGTTCAGCCCTTGTCTCTGCCGAAGTTCGGTGAACCCCTGCACCCGTTTGCAGCGATCACCCCCTCGGTCTGCAATCTGCGCCCCACCTCGCGGGGCCATGTGCGCATAGCCGACGCAGATCCGCTGAAGAGCCCGAAGATTTCCTGCAACTTCCTCTCTACCGACGCTGATCGTCGAACCGCGGTGACGGGCCTGCGGATGACCCGGCAGATCATGGCGGCGCCGGCTCTGGCCCGCTACGCACCCGAAGAGTTACTTCCCGGGCCGCACATTACGAGCGACGACGAGCTGCAGACAGCGGCTGGTGAACTGGGTACGACAATTTTCCACCCGGTGGGAACTTGCGCGATGGGATCCTTTGACGCACAAGGTCATCCGCGTTCGGCCACAACGGTGCTCGATACCGATAGCCGCGTGTACGGCGTCGCGGGCCTCCGGGTGGCTGATGCGTCGGCGATGCCCACCATCACCTCCGGCAATACCAACGCGCCGGTGATGCTCATAGCAGAACGGGCGGCGCGGGCGATCCTTGGATGACTGTCCGAACTCGCGCTAGACGCTCGGCACCAACAGGTTTCCCGAGTCGTAGGTGTAGAGGTCCAAGGTGTTCTCGTAGGTCAGTTTCGACGTGAACTCGGGCAGCACTGCGGCGGTGTAGAGCATGGTGCCGGAAGAAAGGAACCTCAGGTCCGATGGGCTGTCCTTGGAAAGCGTCAACTGCAGGGACAGCGGGTTCGTGTAGCCCAAACTCAGCTCGAACAATGACAGCTGGCCGATGATCGGTGCGGAGGCCGGGGTGAACAGGCCCCAACTTCCGGTCACCGTCGGCGTCAGAGTGGGCATGATCGTAACGCCGGTGATCTGTTTGAAGTCGTCGTAATTCAGCGTCGGACCGTAGCTGTCGAAACCGAACTGAAGCCCGTCCGCCTGGGCGACGTTGAATGACGTGAGAACACCCGCGGTGTAATAGAAGTTTCCGCTCAGCGCACTCTTGTCGAAGCCTTCTGCCAGAAGGAGATTCGCCTTGAGTTCGGCATCGAGTTGCCCGGTGACCTGGAATGTCCCCACCGGTGTCGGCCAATAGGCCAGCGTGGCGTCGGGACCCACAATTGTGATGGTGCCACTGGTGAACTCGGTGTTCGAGGCGTCGCCCAGATTCAAGGTCAGCGACGGACCGGTCGTCACTGAGGTCAGCACGGCCGCCGAATAGTTGGACGGCTTCAGCTTCGCCCACAGCCCGCCCGGGACATAGACGTACCCCGACGCCGCTCCGCCGAGGTCATACGACAGATCGAGCGTCTGCCCGCCGGCACCGAGCGGGAATGACTTCGCAGCTCCGGCCAGCGTCCCCGGAGCCTCGTACGCGTTGAGCGAGTAGAAACTTCCGTCGCATGAGTTGTTCGTCATGCACTTTGGCTGCAGCAGCGGATTCGAGAAGATCGGATCAAGCGGATTGAACGTTCCATCGGCGATGGACTGTCCGCCGGTCGCGGCGAAGTCCACGGCGGCTTGCAGATTCGCCGAGTCGAACGCGATCCGGTTCGTCGCCAATTCCTGCCAGCCGGAATCGGTTTGGCCGACGATCCACTGCTCAACGGCGCCGTTGGCCAGGCCGACAAGTACCCCGCCCTGATAAGAGATCATCGACGTGACCGGCGATCCCCAACCGACGCCCTGCAATTCCTGCCAGCTCGGCTTTTCGGGCACGCCGGAAAGTTCTATCTCCGACACCTGCATGCAGGCTGTGGCGCAACCGGTTCCACCGTCAGCGCCCCGCAGTGTGGGGAACGTCAGCTTGTAGAAGCGGTAGGCGTTGGTGTTGGCGAACAGCACCGGGTCGTATGCGTTGTTGCGATCGGCCGGAAGCGGCAGTTGGCCAGACGACACCAGGGTGTAATTGGCTCCGTCGGTGGAACCGTAAAGCTCGTAGGAAGCCGGGTCGCGATTTATGTAGTCATTGCCGGCGAAGAGTTCTATCCCGTTAACCGCGTAGGCATTACCGGCACCGAGGTCTATGACCGCCCCAGAGCCGGGTCCCGCGAAGTTGAGGTATTTGGTGTTGGTGGAACCGTCAAAGGCCTTGGTGATGTCTTCGCCGTCCGGACTGTACTTCTTACCGCCGACTCGGTAGGTCGTGGGGATTGTCGTGAAAGTCCTTCCAAAACCGTCGGTTACGTCGTCGACGGCATGGTGACCCCAGTACTCGACGGCCCCGCCGTCAGAACTCCCCGCACCAAGACCGACAATGAATCCGTCACCGAACTGCACCAGATGACTCGCCGCCTGGCGCCAGCCCTGGCCTTGCAGTTCCACCCATTGCGTGCCGGTCCACTGCTCCACCGCCCCATAGGTGTTTTCGTCGCCCAAGCCGACGACAAATCCGTCACCGTACGGGATCAAGCTGGCGGCTTTCTGCTGCCAAGCCCCGTCGTGAAGTTGATTCCACGCCGAACCGGTCCACTGCTCGATACCGCCGTTGGCCAAGCCCACGACGAAACCGTCCTGGTACGCCATCATGCTGCTCACCGGTGAGCCCCAACCAGGGCCCTGCAGTTCCTGCCAGGCCGTCCCGGTCCACTGCTCCACCGCCCCGGTATCCAGTTCGCCGGCGCCGAGACCGACGACGAACCCGTCGCCGTAGGGCATCATGGTGCTGACTGCCTGGCCCCAGCCCTGGCCTTGCAGTTCTACCCACTGCGTGCCGGTCCACTGCTCGACACCGCCGCGGGTGTCGCCGCTGCCGAGTCCCACGACGAACCCGTCTTGGTAGGGCATCATCGTGCTCACGGGCTGCCCCCAGCCGGCGCCCTGCAGTTCTGTCCAGCCGGGCTTCAAGCCTGGCAGCCGGATATCGGCGATCTGCAAACAGCTTGTTTCGCAACCGATTCCGGCGTCCGGACCACTGACCGTCGGGAAGATCACCCGGTAGTAGCGGTAGGCGGTTGTGTTGTCGAAGGTCACATCGATGTATGCCGCCCCACGGTCGGGCGGTGGCGACAACAACCCGGACGAGATCAAGGTGAAGTCCGTCCCGTTGGCGGATCCGTATACCTCGTACGAGGACGGATCACGACCCGGTGAGTCGTTGGCGGCGGTCAGTCCCAGCCCGTTGACCGTTGATTCCCGGCCCGCGCCCAGATCGATTGTGATTCCGGATCCTGGACCTGAGTAGTTCAGGTATTTCGTGGCCTCCGCATTGTCGAAGGCATTGCCGACCCCCTCGGCGGCAGGTGACGAAGATGCCTTCGGGTACCCGGCGAATGCACTTGCCGGCAGGCCGTCGGTCACATCGCCCACCTGGGTCGACGACCACTGTTCGACGGCGCCATTGCCCAGGCCGACGACGAAGCCATCCTTGTAAGAGATGAGGGTATTTACCGGGCTACCCCATCCGAGTCCCTGAAGGGTGGCCCAGCCTTTGCCGGTCCAGAGCTTCACTTCACCGTGGCCGGTGCCCATGACGACGCCGTCGCCGAAGGGCAGCAGCGCGGTGACCGCCGTCGAGGTGTTTGCGCTCGCCCACAGTCGTGCGGCGGGCATAGGGTCCCCCGGCGTGACGACAATGCCGGGATCGGTTCCCTTCAGTGCAGCTTGGTAATCGCTGACCGAATAGGAGTCGGCGTAGATGTCTCCGGTGTTGATGAGGAAGCTCGCGCCGGTGAAATTCGTTACTTTGACGTAGTTTTGGAGAAAATTCTCGTAACCGGTCTTGAAGGAATCGCCGATCACGTCGTAGTAGGAGTCGATTCCGGCCCCGTCAGCGGGGTCTGATGCGAGGTAGCCGCTGTAGACGTAGGTGTCGGAGCTGGAGTGATAGCTGCCATCAACGGAGGTGAGGATGATGGTGGCATCGGTACCGTCCTCAAGGGTGAAGTCGACGCCCATGCGGACGTTTCCTGCGTTCTCGAATGCCGCCCACTGCTTGGAAACATCGGCCACGGATACTTGCCCGGTGTTTCCCTGATCGTCCAGCCAGGTGACCTGGGTGTCGTCGGAAGCCCTGATCGATAAGGTGGCGGCCACGCTTCCGGTCAGCGGATTCCGTTTCGCCACAGATACTTTGACCGGGATTCCGGCCAGGAAGAGAGCGGCATCCCTGATGTTGTGGACATTGCCGAACGGATTTGTCGGCGCATTGTCACCGACGAGGATCGTCACATCCGCGGAGTGGCTTCCCGCGAGGTCCAGAATGTTTACACCCACCCCGCCGGATGCGATCGTCACGGTGAAGCTGTCATCACCGGCGAAGCTGTCGGTCGGGGTGTAGCTGTACTTCCCGTCGGCGTCTATCACCACGACGCCGTGCGTGGGATTGCTCACCAAGGTGTAGGTCAGCGGATCGCCGTCAGGATCCTCTGCCCCGATAGTTCCGAGAATTTTCGCGGTCGGCTGTTTGGGATCGTAGGAAGTCTGAACGGGACTGGCAACAGCGCTCTGATCGAAAAGGCTGCGCCGCAACATAAGAAGGGCGCCTTCGAGAGATGTGCCCACCGGTGTCGGGGGACGGTCATGGAGCCAGTTCGCAAGCGTGGTGAACACGCTCTGCACCACCGCGTTCACTCCTTCGAGTGGGCTTCCGGCCAAAGTCGATGCCCCGGGAGCAGCAGACCCGTACGCATTCGGGACCGATGTCCATGTGGGTTGTTTCCTGGACGGGGAACTGACTGCGGAAGCTGCTGATGCCGAGGGAAAAGCGTTGGTTCGCAAAGTAATCCGTCGGGAACTGGTGGCGGTGGCGGCGCGTGCCGCGCGCTGCACTGCGGCCGGCGGGATGCTACCGACCGTTGCTGGGCTCCGGCCGGTTGTGCCGCGATCCGGGCGAACTGCCCCGGGTGTTCCGGCTCGCTGGGTCGGCCGCACCGAAGCGGTCGCGGCAGAAGTCGCGTCGTCGGGAGTGTCGGCTGCCGCGACGGCGATCTGCGGGCCCGCCAGCGAGAGACCTAACGCAACGGCGACGGCACTGGCGCGTGCGGCATTCTTTCCAATCGCCATGGGAACCCTTCGCAGGCTGTTGCGTCGATGAGACCATTGCAATGTAAGTGATCCGGCAAACTGGTGCAACCAGTTGGCCGGATTGGCGTTCAGTCCGCTTGCAAACGATCGGCGATCTGGTGCGGTTCGGAGTGCGGGGTTGGTGAGCACCCTTGGGCGCCTCAGTCACCACCGCGGCGGGCTTCAACCGAATTTCTTCGTTCCGGCCACCCAGGTCTCACTGACCGGTATTCGGGAAATCCCTTCGGGCTCAGTCTGATACGGGTCGGCCTCTAAGACTGTGAAATCCGCTTCCTTGCCTTGTTCGATTGTGCCGATGGTTTCGTCAAGTCCCAGGTGGCGAGCGGCGTGGATAGTGACGGCACGCATCGCCTCATCTATGTCCAACGCCAAGTCAGGCCCGATCACGGTCCGATCTGTAGCGCAGCGGCGTGTGATGACGGTCTGCACATGTCGGAGTGGATTGACTGGGAGGCCTGTGGCGGGAGCATCGGAATGCAGTGAGATCGGGATACCGGCATTCGTGGCCGCGCCCGACGGGACCATGAAATCGGAGCGGGGGGAACCAAATATCTGATCTCGGTACGCAGCACCGTACAGATGCAGGAAATCTGGGATGAAGCTCGGCTCCACCTGAAGCGCCTTCATCCGCTCGATCTGATCCTGGCGCGCCATCGTGGCGTGTTCAAGGCGGTTGACGCCGGTAGCTGGATTGGTCCCGTAGGCCGCTTCGATCGCGTCAAGGGCGGCATCGACGGCAGCATCCCCCTGACAGTGGATGAGGATTGACCACCCGGCATCCTTGGCGGCGCCGCATAGTGCGGCCATTTCCGATCCGGGGTAGTTGGTTGAGCCCTTGTCGCTTCGGTTGAGGTATGGCTGTGTTTGCGCTGCCATTTGAGCCTGGTTCGAGCCATCAGCCCAGAACTTCATCCCGTACAGCGAAAGACGGCTATTGGGAAGCCATTTCGCCATCGAGCGTGGTCCCAGTGCCGCGTACCGTGAACTAGCCGATGCCTCATCGGTGCTGAAGCTTGCACTCAATCGAACATCGAGGGAATTCGACAGCTCGGCCAATCCATCGACCCAGTCCGTTTTGATCGTGCCCGGTTCATGAAGAGTGGTATTTCCTGCCGCGGCGGCCGACTTCGCATAGGTGGTCAGTGCTTCGGAAATCAGAGCCGGTGTGGTTGGCGGCACTGCTACAGCTGCGAATCGCAGGAGCGCCGATTGCTCGTAGATCAGACCGTTGAGCCTGCCATTCGAATCGCGGCCAAAATGACCGCCTCCTGGCAGGGTGTCTACGTTTTCGCTGATCCCCGCTCGCTCAAAAGCCAGCGTATTGCCCGCGCCCACGTGGCCGTTGACATACATGACAAAGATCGGATGGCTGGTGGAGATCGAATCGAGATCGGCCATCGACAGATCGCCGACTTGAAGAAGGTTGTCGTAGAAGCCTGCGGCTAGCCATCCGCCAACCGGAGTATTGGCGGCCTTGCTCCTCAACGCGTCGAGCGCGTCAGCCTTGGTGTGGAAGCGAGCGTGGCCGATGTTGAGCAGCAGATGATTCAGCAGAGCGGCCAGTGTGTAGTGGTGGTGGGGATCGATCAGGCCCGGAAGCAGTGTGCGACCTTGCAGGTCGACAAACTGAGTGCCGGCACCGCAGAGCCGGGAAAGTTCTGCTTCGGAGCCCACGCCAACGATCTTGGTGCCGCGCACGGCCAGCGCCTCCGCACACTCCATTCCAGACGCCATGGTGCGGATCGTTCCGTTCCGGAACACGACATCGGCGAAGCCGTCGCTCGCTTGAGACGTGGGGCCCACACCGTCCGTGAAGCTGAAGCTAAGGCGATTCTTGCTCGACTTAGCCCAACCGGCGGTCAGATGGTCCGCTAGCTGTGATCGCTCACACCAGGTGCACACAATGCCTCACTATGAGCGGCGTGCTCACCTGGCCGAGCGTGTCTTATTCGGGTGAGATGCGCCGGCACCGCGGGTTGTCCGATCAGTGCCACTTGCGTTGTCACGGTGATTCCCGTTCCTGCCGGGTTCGCCGTGAGTGGGACCGTCCTGCGCCGTGGATGCGATGTCCCGCAGAGACTTTCGTGCATTTGCCTTCACTGGCGCTGCCGCTGAACCGGCCGCGCTCAGTGATGCACGGGGCGACCGGGATTCTGGTGATGCTTGCGCCGGACGGGTTTGGCTACCGTCCGGTGAGGCCGCGACAATTCGACTGGCAATTTGGGAACCGACAGTGGGAATGGGGTGTGTGGCCGCTTCCGGACCGCTGGTCAGTTCGGCGTAGAGGGCTTCGCGACCCGTCTGGATCGTATTGGCCACGTTTGCCACGGCGTAGGTGAATCCTGCTGCGATGGCATGCAATCCAGCCCGCAGCGCCTCGACGACACTGCCGGTTTCGGCGAGCGTCTCAGCCCAAATTCCCAACCCTTCAACAATGCCGCCGATGGCAAAGTAAGGCCCTGCCACAAAGGCTTTATATGCGGTCTTGATGATGTTGCTAACCGCGATCGTTGCGGCATCGACGGCGCGGTTGAAAGTGTCGATGAATTGGAATCCACCGTCGGGATTCCGCTCTGCGCCAAGCAGACTGTAGGTGTTGATGATCGGGGTTTGTATCGCAAGTCCTGCCTCGCCCAGCCCGCTGATGAAGCTATCGGCAGATAAAAATGCCGGGACGCTCTGAATCAAGCCGTTCACCACTCCGGCCAGGCCCCACCCTGTGTAGTCGCTGTTGTAGGCCGGACCTTCGCACACCGTGCACTGTGCGGTGCTGCCCAGGACAATTGGATAGAGCGCCAAGAAGTTGCCGAACTGGTTCACCATGACCTCGTATAGCGGGCCTCCCAGTGCCGGAGCCGAGGCGGCAAGCAGCTCTATTCTTTGCCCGCTCGCGGTGCCAGCAGCCCCTTCGTCGGGGATGCCAAGTGGGCTCAACGCGATGGCGGCAGCGCCTGTCAGCGAAATGCTTGCTTTGCCAAAAGAGTCGAGAATCGCGGGCACGTCGATGATCCTTTGCCTGGGCAGTAGCGGTTTGCTGAAAGCTACCGGACCAAGACCCGGCATAGCGCAGTGGGTCCGCGGCCGATCCGCTACCGGTGCGGGACCCGGAGTCGGGTTCCATGGTGTCGATATCTGCGACTGGTACGGGAAGAAGCTCACCGAATTAAGGCGGGTCCTCCGGTATGGGCACCGCTGTGGCCAAGGCATCGGCAAGGGCGTCCCGCAGCTCGATTTGGTTCTGCCGGAAACTCGGCACCTCCACGAAGTTCGGTTGACTTGTGTAGATCCTGCCGCCTTCCCCGATTGTCTGGTTGATCAGCGCGTCGGGGATGAGATTCCCAAGATGCCCTTCCAAGTGAGCGCGGTGCGGTTGGTGGTCGAATCTAACGCAATCGGCTAAGTGGTTCAACCAGTGGCCACGGTGGTCAGTCATGTTTGGCGCGCGGATGCAGTGCGGCAGAACCAAACCTTTTCGCACCGGTGCGAAGATATGGCCGTGGATCGAAAACCGGCCCCGCGCATAGGGACTCTTTCCGACCGCGTGTATTCCACCATGCTGCAGGAAATTCTCAGCGGACGCTGGCCGGCCAATCAGCCGGCCCCGTCCGAACGCGATCTGTCAGCAACACTGCAGGTCACCCGCCACGTTGTGCGCGAGGCGCTCAAGCGGCTCCAGCAGGCCGGACTGGTCCGCATCAGCCAAGGCGGAAGCACGCTAGTCCAGGATTGGCGCACCCATGCCGGCCTGGAATTGGGATTCGCCTTGATCGAGGCCGGAGTCGCGCCGTTTGCCGACATCTTTCGTGACACAGCGGTGTTGCGTCGGACCGTGGGTGTCGATGCGGCTCGTATGTGCGCCGTCAATGCCACTGACGAGCAACTCGCCGCGATTTCCCATGCTGCTGCGGTCTACCCGGAGACCGGGACGCTGCAGGACTTCGCTGAGGCGGAGTTGGTGTTGTGGACGGCGATTGTGATCGGGTCGGGCAACATCGCCTACCAGTTGGCGCTGAACACGTTGATGCGTTCGATCGAGGAGGCCGGGGCGGACATGGTGAGGGGCCTGAACGCCGAGGTACTCGCCGATCGTGGCCCCCAGGTTGAGTTGGCCGCGGCCATCGCTGCCCGGGATGCCGACGCCGCGGCCAAACTGGCCTACATCCAACTATCGCAGCTAGTGAACCCCTTTGGGGAAGACGGCTAAGCCGTCCACTCCAAGCCTGATCTCGATAGATTTCCCGTCCGTCGTTTACGAATTTGCTCCGGTGGCGCCGTCGGTCGCCACTGCGCCGGTGCCAGAGGCCGAGGCGGTTCCCCCACTCCCCCCGGCGGCTCCGACTGGGCCCGCATCGCCGCCGCTACCACCCGTAGCCTTCGAATTGGTCCCCACAGTCGCCGCCGTTCCGCCGGCGCCACCATCGCCGACGGTGGATCTGATCTTGGTCTGACACCCCGAGCGGGCCTTCATCGCACTGAATACGGACGGTATCGATCTCGAATCGAATCCGATTCCAGTCAGAGTGGCAACTCCGTCAACACCAGTCACATCGTTAACCTGACGCGATGCACGAGTTGCCTTCGACGGCCAGTCCCCGGCGGTCAAGCACCATATCCCGGCGGGACGCTTTGCGCTTCGCAGGGGTGGCTTCGGCTTTGGGTGCCGCCTCAGCGGCGTGGGGCGCGCCTACTGCGACCGCCGCCGGTTCTCAACTGATCGACTTCGCCGCGGCTCAGATTCCAGCGGAGCACATCCGGGCTGCCGGTTACGCCGGCGTGGTCAACTATGTGTCGCTGTCGCGGCCCGGTTCTTCGTTCGGCGCCAAGCCGATTACCAGGCCGTACGCAGAGTCGCTGGCTGCTGCGGGCCTGGTCATCGTCAGCAACTTCCAGTACGGCAAGCCTGGCGGGACTGCGCCCTCAGACTTCACTCGGGGCTACGCCGGTGGCATCGCCGACGCGCGCACTGCATGGCAGCTGCATACCGCTGCCGGCGGTGGGCAGAGCGCGCCGGTGTTTTTCACCATCGACGAGGACATCAGCCGCGACACCTGGAATTCCGTTGCGCTGCCGTGGTTCCGGGGGATCAACTCGGTTCTTGGTGTGCAGCGGACGGGTGTTTATGGCGGCATCGACGTCTGCGACTGGGCGATGGCCGACGGCGTGATCGGCAACTCGAGTACGCGTGGCCGCCGGTGGGCTTGGCAGACCCGAGCATGGTCAGGTAATCGGGTCCATCCTGGCGCTGTTCTTTATCAGCGCGTGGTGAGCACCGCGTCGAATCCGGGCCCGCTGGTCGGCGGACTCGAAGTGGATGTGAACGATGTCCTGGCATCGGATGTCGGCCAGTGGAACCTTCATCGGTGAATCACCCCGCCCAGACGTCTTCGACGTAGCGATCCGACTCCACCAGTCCGTTGAGCCAGGCCTGAGCCTGGTCTGCATCGGAACCGGTGCGTGCCTGATAGATGTCCTGGAATGCCTTCCGCACGGCGGGCGCCATCTGGCCGCCATCGCCGCACACGTACACGTAGGTGTCTTTCGCAGGGTCGCCGAGCATCTCCCAGACATCATCGGCGTCGGCGGCGATACGGTCCTGTACGTAGCGCACACCGTTCTCCGGCGCCCGCGAGAACGCGGGACGCATGCGCACGACACCGAGCGCCTCGCCCTTCTCGAATTCTTCGCGGAAGATGTAGTCGACGATCGGGTCCCTTACGCCGAAGAAGCAGAGTGCCGGCGCGAACGGCTCCCCCGCCTGTTGCGCCGCAAAGCGGTCCAGTAGGAAGCCGCGAAACGGTGCGACGCCGGTGCCGGCGCTGACCAGGATCACGTTTCGGGTGGGGAGCGCGCCGGCCCGGAAGGCTTGCCGGGCCGGATCAACCCGTGCACGAATCTGCTGCCCGGTCTTCATCGCCGCGAGGTGGTTGGACGCCACACCCTGGAACGCTCCTCGGCCCGAACGCGCAGGCGCGTCCACCACGCTGACCACAAGCCCGACGACCTGCGGTGAGAGTCGCGACGACGACGCGATGGAGTAGTGCCGCGGCGTCATCGGTTCGAGGAGTTCAAGCAATTCGGCGGCGGTGACTTCACAGGACGGGAACTCGAGCAGGCATTCCAGTGTGCTGAGGACGTTGGCTTCGCTTGATGTCGCCAGTTCTTCGAGGCGCTGCCGTTCTGAGGCAACAGGATTGGACAGTGCGAGCCGCTTCAGTTGACTGCGCGACGCGGGCTTGCGGAGCTCGACGAAATGGGTGAGGAGTTCCCGCACGCTGACTTCGCGATCGAGCGCGATGAGCCGTCGTGACTTACGTCGCGGGTTGACCGACAGCCGCAGGTCCGGATCGAACTGCAGCAGTCGGGTCACCGCGTCGACCAGTTGGGGTGAGTTGTCGGCGAGTACCGTCAGGTGATCGCCCGTGTGATACTCCGTCCCTGTCGGAAGGGCAACGCGGACATAACGTTTGGCTTGCCCGAACGCCTTTCCGCTGACAAGTTCGAGATTTTCCACGATGGTCATCGGTACCACTGCGAATCGCGTGTCGATGGCCTTGGTTATCGGGCCCGGGATGGTCCTCAACTCGTACAGTGGTTCGTCTGCATCGCTGACCAGGACTGCGTCGGGGTCGCCGAAATGCTCAACCATCGCCGCTCTTGCGGTAGTGGAGAATTCTTCAACGGTCCCGGTGAAGTCACCGGAGGTGTCGGCCGATGCGAGGGGAACCAGACGGGTGCCGCCCAGTTCGGCCAGTCGTTCATCGATGCGCTTGGGGATGGCCTGATACGTGTCGGTCCAGTTATGGTCGCCGACACCGAGCACCGCGAAAGTGGGCGAGCCTTTCAGCACCGCGTCGGGTCCGTTGAGCCAGGCGAGGAATTCCTTGGCGTCGTCGGTGGGCTGACCGTTGTAGGACGACGCAATGATCACTGTGACGTCGGTGTCCGGCAGGCCGCCCGTGGCGCTGTCGAGTGGTGCGACTGATGTTGTGCAGCCGCCGTCGGCCGCCTCTTCAGCGAGCTGGTTGGCCAGTGCCCGGCAGGTGCCGAGGTTGGAGCCGTGCAGTACGGCGAGCGTCGTTCCTGGTTTGAGCACCGTTGCGTAGGTTGCCGATGTTTGCGGTGCGACGGATTCAGTGGCGGGTGCGGTTTGCTGCCGACGGTCCTCGGCGGTGCGCCGAGCGACTTCGAGGTGGAAGCCTGCCGGCCGCCGGCTGTTCGGGCCGTCCCATCGCAGTACGTAGTGTTCCGAGTCGATCAAGCGGTATCGATGTACCAGCCGGGCGATAGCCATTGTTGCTTCGTGCAAGGCGAACTGCCGCCCGATGCAGGACCGTGCGCCTGTGCCGAACGGCTTGAACACGCTGCCTGAGCGTCCCGCGGAACGTTCGGGTGTGAATCGGTCGGGGTCGAAGAATTCGACGTTGTCGCCCCATTCCGGCTGTCGGTGCAGCGCTCCGGTGGGTACCGTGACGACCTCACCCTTCTTAACCGGATATTTTCCGCCGATGATTGTGTCCGACAACGCCATTCGGTCGAACTTGGCTACCGGAGGCGACAGCCGGAGCGTCTCGTTGATGACGAGGCGCAGGTAGCTGAACTTGCCGATGTCTTCGTAGGAGGGCAGGTAGTCGTCGTCGGCGCCGAAGACGGCGTCAACCTCGGCGCGCACGCGATCCAGCACAGCGGGGTGATGAATGATGTTGTACAGCGTGTTGGGCATCAGTTCTGAGGTGGTCAACTGGCCCGCGATCATGAACGTCATGATCTGGTTGTTGACGTTGTCGCGGTCGAGAAGCGGGGCGCCGTCGGCGTCGACACCGAGCATCGTGGACAGTAGGTCGTCCACCGCGTCGGCTGAGCCCGATCGGTGTGCTGCGATCAGTTCGTCGAAAAATGTGTGCAGTGTCGCCAGTTTGTTGGTGAATTCCGGAGTTTGCCCGTTCAGGATCAACTCGGTGAGCGCTGTATTGAATGTCGCTGGAATCGGGGCCATGCCGTCGATGTCGAACGAGTTGAACTGCACACCGAAGCCGGCCAGTGCGACGGTGTCTATCGCCAATTTCTGCAGATCGGTGGATACGTCCACCGGCTGTTTGCCGACGTGGGCGTCCCAACGGTTGATGAGACGCTGGTTGATGTCGAGCATCGCCGAGTGATAGTTACGTATCCCGGCGTAACTGAAACCTGGCAGCAGGACGTCGTGAGCTTTCTGCCAATTCGGCTCGCCGTAGAAGCTGGTGAAGAGCCCGTCACCAGCTAGCGGTCGCAGCCGGGCCAGCGAGTGGGTGAGGTTCTTGGCGAAGCGGCTCTCGTCGCACAGTTCCTCGACCAATTGGGCCGAACATGCGTAGAGCTTGCGTTCGCCGTCGTAATCGGCGTAGAAGAGCGGTCCGTGCCGTTCGGCGGCAAGGTCAAGCGGCAACGTGTAGAGCCTGCCGACCAGTTCCTCCGGGCCCGGGAGTGGTCCGAGAGCGGAGGGGATTCCATCGAGATCGGGCGGCGACGAGGGCTTGAACTCCATGACGTGGAGCATAGCTACCGCCTTCCGCTGATTAGGGATGTTCGTAGCGGTCGCCGTTCCACCGAAAGCTGTTGACGTACTTGCCCATGTCCATCGCGACTTCAAGGTTGGCCCCCGACGGATGGCCCGTCCCGTACGAGGGCGTGAACTTGTGGTAAGGCCCGGCGGCCATCGCAATCAATGCGTAATCGTGGCGGACGGCGACCATGATGATGACTCGTAGCCTGGTATAGCCGCTGGAGGTGTCTCGCGGATAGACGTCGGCGACGACGCCGTATCCCGGTTGGTAGCCGACTGACGCGTTGGGGATTTCATAGTCGACTACAGCGCCCGGGTATTTGGTGTTCAACAGTTGTTGTGCGATCTGTTTGGGTGTCCGCTCCTCGGCCGGCTTGCCGAATAGGGTCAACGTCCCGGTGTCGCCGCCCAGATACTTCAGTTGAACGCCGTTGATTCCGGGCGGGTCGAATGTTGCTTCGTAGACGGAACCTTCGCCGGGATATGAGACGGAGAATGCGCCGTCGTCCCCACTGAACCGCGGGTTGGTTTCGACGGGATTGCCGATCGGCGGCTTGCCGCAGTCCGGCGGGCATACGTAGGTCTCAGTCGTGGGCGTCATGAGTGTGGCCGCAACCATTCCGATGGCGACGGTGACGCCGACGCCTGCGGTAGCCGGTATCGCAACGCGAAGGTAACCGGATTTGGTCAGGGGCACTGCTCCCGCCGGCATTGCGGCTCCGCAGTCGGGGCAGAACGCCATGCGGGGCACGGTGTGATCGCATTCTCCACACGGCATCGTGTCGTTGCCATCGACTTCGTCTGGGTGTCTACGCAGGAGTGCGTATGCGATGGCGACTCGCAGCGCCAACACTGCCAAAAGCCCGATCAGCATCTGCAGGCCCAGGTACAGGTACAGCGAGATCGGGGCAATATCAACGACACACATCGCGGTCATGTTGAGCATGGTCAGAGCGACGGAGGTGGAGGCGACTCTGCGGAACCGGGAAGACACCGTCGCAGATCGGTTGAACCACAACACGATACCGATGGCACCGCCGGTTGCCAGCGAGGCAACCGGCCACGCCAGGCCTTCGACCATCGCCTCGACCAGCAGGGCGTCGACCGGCTGATTGTCGCCGCTCACTCCCGTAGCCAATTGGGGAGCCAGCAGTGTTGCGGTCGACGCCCCGTTCGTCACGAGTGCACCCCATGCGCCGATGGTGAATCCGTCGAGGGATCCGGCGGTCGATCGGCGATCAATCGCGCGGACCACGAGGGTGGGGGCCACCATGAGGAGTGCCTCACTGATCGGAATCGCCAACCAGGACAGCAGTTTCTGTGAAATGTCCATCTGTGCGCCGACAGCGTCGTTGTAGGCGTCGGCGATCGTCGGACCTGCGATGAGCGACCAGCCCACCCCCATACCCAGGCCGAGAATCGTTACCAGGGCGAGGTATCGAGCGGGCACGGAATTGCGGGCGTGGACCTCTCGCAGGTACACCAGGAACAACACGGGTATCCCGGACATAGCGGTTCCGAGCATGGGAACGGGCCACTGCAACAGGGCGAAACCCGCCAATGCCACCAGCAGCAGGATCAGCCCAAGCCGGAAACTTCCACGTGAGCCCTTCGGCAGTCGTGGAAACAGGGAACTGACGACCCACGGGCGCAGGACGCGTTCCTTTGGTGCTGCGGCGAACGCGTAGCGGCGGAACCTGCCGCTGGCGGGGCCGGATCGTCGAGAACCGCAGGCAGCGCAGTACTCCCCTGGCGGAGCGTCCTCGCTACAGGCCAGGCAGGGGGCAACCGGCACCGCTACCCGCCGTCACCGAGGTAGTACGAGGCTGCCGATTGTGCCTGCTGCAGTTCCAGCAGATTGCGGGCGAGGTTGTCTACGTTCGGGCTTCCGAGTCCGGTTACCAAGTCGTACCCATGAACCGGTGTGTCAACGGCGTTACCGCCAGCCGTGATGTCTTGGAATCCGGGCAGCCGCGATCCCTTCGAAACTCCGTACAGCAGTGGGTTGATGTCGCCCAGGGGCCTACCGCCGTGGGCAATGATGAACTGGTTCATCAGCGCTGTAAAACCCGCCCAAATCGGCGCGGACTGTGAAGTGCCGCCACCTATCTGGGGACTCTGACCGAACACGATACGAACCCCGGTGAACGGATCGGCGACAGCGGAAATATCCGGAACCAGCCGGTGTTCCGAACCTCGTTCGGAGACTAGGTGGCTCTGGTAATCGGGGCGGGCGAACAGTTGTGAGACGCCGCCACTCGATCCTTGGGACAGCGGCGGGTCGATCCAACCCTGCTCCTCCAGCCATCTGCCCTGCCGGTCGGTGGACAGCGTGGTGCCTCCCACCGAGGTGACCTCCGGCAGCGATGCGATGGTGTCGACGCCGATGTCGGCGGCACTCGGCGGCGTCGACCAGTCCTTGCCCCCCTTGCATTCCAGCCCGGCGGTGTCGCCGCTCGCGTCGAACACTGTGATACCTCGGCGGTGCGCATTGGTGAGGGCCGCTCGTACGGGGGCAACATCGGTCGCGTTTGCCAGGGCTTCGCATCCCCAGCCGATGGACAGGCTCCACACCGAGCCCGGATATTGCTCGGCCGCATCGTCGAACATTCGGCCGATCTTCTCGAAGCCTCCGCCGCTTTCCACGGTGGGCCGGGCGTTGATGACGACCAATCGCGCATCCGGTGCAATGGCATGCGCCACTTCCAGATCCATCACGGTTTCGCCGTGGGCGGGCCCGAGCGGACCACCGACCACCTCGGGTGTGAACCGTGGGAGTCCTGAGGTGTCCGCGAACATGTCGAGGTCAGCTTGATCGAACCCGTCGAACGCGAAGATCACGATGGTTTGGCCTTTGCCCGTGTATCCAGCGTTGGCGAGCGGCATCGCGTTGTAGGCGGTCAACAAACCTTGCGGCGTCAATCCGTGCCTCGGAACGTCCAGTGGCAGAACCGGATACGCCATCCGCTGTGGCAGGTAGCTCAGGATCCGTCCGACGTCGGTGACTTCACCGCGCAGCGCTGACGGCAATTGGGGCTGCGCCGGTGAGGCGTAGAAGTACTGGCCCTGCCGGCCTTGGAAGTCTTGAATCGGGACGTCGAACGCGTCGCTCATGCGCTGGGCGGCGCCGGTCACGATCGCCCAATCGCTGCCGGGCGTCCAGCGGACCGAAAGTCCTTGGCTATCAGCCCATTTGGTGAGTGCGTCAGGGCTTGTCGTTCCCGGGAGCTTCACCGTCACTTGGGCGTCGTTTGCCCGTGATGGACCCAGATTCCTCGATGCGGCCAACAGTGACGCATACGGACCGGTGATGACGTCGCCGCGCTGTCCGGTCGGTGGCGCAGATGGCCCTGATGCCGCGACCAAAACCAGCAGGGCAGTGGCGAGTGCGACTCCAGGTCGGTACCGCATGATGCGCTTCCTCTCCGCGCGGGCTTGTCACCTCGATCGTCTCACAGATAAGGACCATGTGCGCCGGGATGGCGGCCCCGACCTGCGGAAAAGGGGCGCAACACCCGTGGTTGGGTTGCCGAGTGTCTAGAGTCCCATGACAAGCGAGATAGCTACGGGAGGTACGGATGCCTGCTCACAGTGGACCCGTTCCGAACCGACGACAGTTCATGCAGCGTGCGGCATTGTTGGCGGCGGGTACCCCCGCGCTCCTTGCCGTTCTCGACGCATGTTCCACGGGAAATCCCCCGAAGCCGGCGCCCAGCATAAAGATCGCAGCTCCGGATAAGCCAGTCACCTGGGACATCCCGCTGGACAACCAGCCGATAGCGGCAGGACTCGGCCCGGAGAAGGGCCAGGAGCTCCACCTCTACAGCTACAACGACTACGTCTCCCCCGCCGCGATCGAGTCGTTTGAGAAGAAGTTCGGCGTCACAGTGCGGATCTCGACGTTCAACAACACAGACGAAATGCTGACCAAGATCCAGGCCGGCAAATCCGACTACGACATCTGCACCCCGAGCTACGACCAGATCGGCCAGATGGTCACCGAGGGACTGCTTCGTCCGCTTAACCACAGCTACATCCCGAACATCAAGAACTTGTGGCCGGTCTTCAGCAATCCCTGGTACGACCAACAGTGGCGCTATAGCGTGCCCTACGCGGTGTACACGACGGGTATCGGCTGGCGAGCCGACCAGATCTCGGCCGACATCGGTGCACTGAGCAATCCCTATGAGGCACTGTGGGATCCGGCCTACAAACGGGAGACTGCACTTATTGACGACGCGCACACGGCAATGGCGATGGTGCTGTTGAAACTCGGTATCCATGATGTGAACACGTCGTCGTCCGATGACCTGAACAAGGTCGCTGACGCGTTGAACGCTATGAAGCAGAAGACGTCGCCGGCCATCACCGCCACCCCGGGCAGCGATCTCAGTGAAGGGCAGATAAGCCTTTCTCAGAGCTGGTCGGGCGACATGATCCTTGCCAGGAACTTCCTTCCGGCCGGGGCCAGTCCCGATATTCTGCGGTACTGGTTTCCCGCGGACGGGAAAGGTCTGGTGGACAACGACCTGATGATGGTTTTACGAGGCGGCAAATCTCCGGTTCTCGCGCATTTGTTCATCAATCACATTCTCGAACCGGAGATTGCGAATCGGAACTTCGCTGCGACCGGCTACCAACCGCCCCAGGTGTCGATCGACCCGGCATCCCTGGTGTCCGACGGCTTCATACCGGAGAATCTCGCTACCGCTATCGTCAAGCCCGAGTACTTCGATGTCGGCTACCGGCTGTTGGAGCTGGACCCTGCGAATAGCGATGCGTGGCACGAAATTTGGCGGACATTCAAGGCCAGTAGAAGTTGACGCCCGGGAAGTTGACGCCCGGGAAGTTGACGCCCGGGAAGTTGACGCCCGGGAAGTTGACGCTTGGGGTGCGCATAACGATTCCCGCGCCCAAACGATTGCGAATCGATAAGCAAACCCGGCGACCGCCGCCGGGAAAACTACGGTTGTCGGGTGGATCGTCGAACGGCGCTCAAGCTACCGCTTGTGCTGACAGCGGGCGCCGCGATCACCCGATTGCCCCGCGCGTCTGCGGAGCCGGTTCGTTGGACCGTTGACCGGGCCAACAACTGGTACCAGGCTCAAGGGTGGCTGGTCGGCGCCAACTACATCACGTCGACCGCCGGCAATCAGATCGAGATGTTCCAGCAGGGCACCTACGACCCGCAGCTCATCGACCGTGAATTGAACGCGGCGCGGCTCATCGGGTTCAACTCGGTGCGAGTTTTCCTGCACGATCTGTTGTGGACGCAGGACCGAGCGAATTTTCAGCGTCGACTTGCCCAGTTCGTGAACATCGCCGCCGGCCGTGGGATCAAACCGCTGTTCGTGCTGTTCGACTCGTGCTGGGATCCTTTTCCCCGGCTGGGCGTTCAGCGTGCACCGAAGCCCGGCGTGCACAACTCCGCCTGGGTTCAGGGGCCTGGTGCCGAGCGGCTCAATGACCCCTCATATCTGCGCACCATGTACGACTACGTCACCGGTGTGATGACCCAGTTCCGCAACGACAACCGAGTGTTGGGCTGGGATCTGTGGAATGAGCCCGACAACCCTGCCGATACGTATCGGCAGGTGGAACGGAAAGACAAGTTCGACATCGTGGCAGAGTTGCTGCCCCAGGTGTTTCAGTGGGGGCGAACGATCAATCCCGCCCAACCGCTCACCAGCGGTGTTTGGCAGGGCAATTGGTCAAACCCGAAGCGGCGCAGCGCAATAGCCACCATTCAGCTGGAGAACAGCGACGTCATCACGTTTCACAATTACGGTAAGCCGTCGGAGTTCGAGGCCAGGATCGGTGAACTGGCGCCGATCGGCCGCCCGCTGATCTGTACCGAATATCTCGCCCGTCCGTTGGGCAGCACAATCGAGGGCATCCTGCCGATTGCCAAGCGGCGTAACGTCGGCGCGTTCAACTGGGGGTTGGTGGCCGGCAAGACGCAGACGTATTTGCCGTGGGATTCGTGGGATCACCCCTACTCAACGGCTCCCGCCCCGTGGTTCCACGATCTCCTGCAACCCGACGGCACGCCCTACCAGGTGGATGAAATCCAAACCATCCGCAGTCTGACGGGTGTTGCGGGCGCGGCTTAGCTCGGACGGGTACGTTCGAACCATGCGCCCCAAGACCCTGATCGGCACCGCAGCGGCAACGGCCGGTGCTGCGGTAGTCGGAAGCCTGGCCAGCAGATCGAGCATCGACACCTGGTATCGCGGTATCCGCAAGCCGCGCTATGTGCCGCCGAACGTGGTTTTCCCGGTGGCGTGGACCACTCTGTACGCGGACATCGCGGTCACGTCCGCCGTCGCCATCGATCGTTTGCGATCCGATGAGCGTGATGCGGAGGCGCGATCGTATGTGGCTGCGCTGGGGGTGAATCTTCTGCTGAACGCGGGCTGGAGCTGGTTGTTCTTCAGCCGCCACAAATTGGGGGCCTCAGCCATCGCCGCTGCGGCCCTCGCTGCGAGCAGTGCCGATTTGGCGCGCCGCACCGCCAGAGCCGACACCGCCTCCGGGGCCGCTCTAGCGCCATATCCGCTCTGGTGCGGCTTTGCGACGGTGATGAGTGCCGACATCTGGCGCTTGAATCGCTGATCGGGCCAGTCGGTTTCGGTGGCAGCACCTACGCTGACTACATGACCGAGGCGGAATGTCAATCTTCTGACGCGTCGTCATTCTCATGGTCTCCGTGGCGTAGCGGTCTGATTTTCGTTGCGGCTGCACTGTTCGTCTTCTTTCAGATGGTGCTGCAGACGTTCCCGAGCGTCATGCGGGAAGGCTTGGTCGTCGACCTGTCGCTTAATGAGGCGGGCTTCGGCGGATTGTCGTCCAGCTTCTATTACCCCTACATTCTGCTGCAGATCCCAGCGGGGATAGTCGTGTCGCGTTTCGGTGCGCGGTCCGTTCTCCTGGTGGGCGCGTTGCTGTGCACTGTCGCGTCGTTCCTGTTCGCGATGTCGCACACCGCCAACGTCGCCGAACTGACACGCATACTGATGGGTTTGGGTGCCGCGCCCACGGTGGTATGCACGATGACGCTTGCGGCGCAGTGGTTTCCAGCGCGGCTCTTTCCGCTGCTGGCCGCCCTGACTGAAGTGTTCGGCATGGTGGGGGCCGCGTTGGGGCAAGAGGTTCTGGGCTTCATTGTCGACCGGGCCGGCTGGCGAACCGGGATGATTGCCTGTGGAGTCCTCTCGGCTCTGCTCGTCGTGCTCATCGCCGCCGTAGTCAGGAACCGAGGGTCGTCGGGCGAAACTGCCGATCAGCAGTTGCCCCGCCTCCGCGACATGGCACGACTCCTGGCGTCGCGCGCGGTGTTCTTTCCCGCTCTCGCGGGTGGCCTGGTTGCCTCGGGCGGGGTGGCATTCGGCTGGCTGTGGGGTGTCTCCTACCTTCAGACGTACCACCACATGACGTTGTCGGCAGCATCGGTGTGCGCCTCGTTCTACTTCTGGGGATGCCTGCCTGGACTGATCGGGTCCGCCTGGTTGTGCTCGCGGTTCCGTGCGGCCGGTCTGGTTCTCGCGCTGGGTGGTCTCGGAACCGGCGTCATGATGGCACTGATCTTGTTCGTGCTGCACGGTCAAATGGTCCTGTCGGGCGCGATGTTCGTCCTGGGCGTGTTCAATTCGTTTTACGCGGTCTCGTTCACGATGGTGAAAGATGTTGCACCGGAACGACTTTCCGGTGTGGCGATGGGCCTGACCAACATGCTGATCGTGGGTATCGGCGGCTTGATCCTGCAGCCCATGCTGGGGGTGCTGGCTCATGCGCGTGGCTTAGAGGTGCCCGACGCGACGATATTGAGTGTCACTATCGGAGCACAGGTTCTCGCCGTGATCATCTTGGGTGTCTTCGGTTTCGCGGGTGCCAAAAGCCGGAGCCCGTCCACCTAGCCCGTGCCGGTTGCGACAATGGTCGGATGGTCGAGCAGAGTCTTTGGATGCAACACGTCGAAGCGGACCCGCAGCACTCAGTCCGCTACATCGAGCGCTTTCGATCAATGGAGCGCGACGGCGCTGACCTTGTCGGGGAGGCCCGCCTGATCGATGCCATGGTTCCGCGCGGCGCCCGCATCCTCGATGCCGGCTGTGGCCCGGGCCGTGTGGGTGGCTATCTGGCGCGGGCCGGTCACAGCGTGGTGGGTGTCGACGTCGACCCGGTGCTGATCGAGGCGGCCGAACAAGACCACCCAGGACCCCGCTGGCTGGTCGGTGACCTCGCCCAACTAGACCTTCCCGCCCGTGGAATTCCCGAGCCATTCGACGTCGTCGTGTCCGCGGGGAACGTCATGACATTTCTGGCTCCGAGCACTCGGGTTATGGTGCTGTCCAGGTTGAAGGCGCACCTGAATCCGAACGGCCGCGCGGTCATTGGTTTCGGCGCCGGACGGGACTACGACTTCAGCGACTTCCTCGATGACACCGTGAACGCTGGATTTGAAACGGATCTGTTGGTGTCGACCTGGGATCTGCGGCCCTTCAACGAGGATTCGGAATTCCTCGTCGCGATACTTCGTCCGGCTTAGCCGATGTCGTGAATGAGGTGGAACTCCACAGTTCCACCGTGGTGCAGATGCGGGTTGGATTCGAAAATCTCATCCAGATCTTCGACGCTGTCGGCCTGCACAATCGAATAGCCGCCGATCCTGCCGGCGCCTTCGGAAACGGGCATCGTGGGTGCGCCGAAATCGACAATCGCGTCACCGGCACCATCCCGCCAGTCGAACCAGGCCTGCATCATGGCCTGCCCCTGCTCCGGGGTCATCTCCGGCATCGGTTCGCCGCTGTCGCTGTACAGGGCAAGGTATTTGGGCACGGTCGCTCCTAAGGAATGAAGGGATCGGCGAAGAATACGTCGGTGCGGTTTGCCGCCGGCTTACGGAGCGAGTAAAGCGGGACTACCCCAAGGGGGGTAAGGAGTTTGAACGAAATCAGGTCGTTGGTAGGGCCAGGAATGACCGACTGGATCGTTCCGAAGCCGCTATTTCCGAAGAACACGTAGTTGAACACCGAACCGACCGGCGGAACATCGCCGTCGCCGGTGCCGGCGGTTCCTTCGGTGACGTTGGTGACCATGACCGCTTGGGTGTGAATACCCAGCATGTCCCACTGGGTTTCGACGTCGGAGTCGAAACTTCCGATCTGCACGCCGTCGGAGTCGTAGACCGCGAATTGGCGGTATCCCTGGATCTCGACCTCTCGTGGCGGAAGTCCGTTGATACCTTCCGGTGTCAGAGGCGACGTCGGAACGAAGCTCCGTCCGCCAGGCGCCGACAGCGACTGAAGTTCTGGTGCCTGCGAGGCGTTCATCAGCGGAAGGTAGTCGCCATTCCACACCCGCTGCGGGCTCACGTCGATCAAGGAGATCACGTCGCCGGAAGGCGAGGGCAGCGACGAGTACAGCAGGTATTTGGTGTCGGTGCCGTTGTAACAGACGTTGTAGACGGAACCGACCGGCGGAACCTGGCCGGGCTCGGTTCCCACGTTGGTTCCGTCGTTGGACGTGACCAGGACGGCTTGGGTGTAGTTGCCGAGAATGTCGGTCGTGGTGGTGAAGATCCCATCGAAGCTGCCGACAGTGGCACCGTCCGGGTCGTAGACGTTGAAGGTCTGATTCCCCTGGATGGCGGTGAAGAAGGGCAGCACACCGCTTGTCCCGGTGATGATTTCGGCCGATGGGTCTGCGGGGGCGAAGCTGTAACCGTTCGCAAAGCGAACCGGCCGGTTGTCGAAGGTGTGGTCGGCTATCCCGGCTGCCGCGTTGAAGGTCAGCGGGAGGGGGATGTCTCCGAACGGCGTCGACAGCTTGAATGACACGACGTCGCCGGTCTCGGAGGGCATGGCGGAATAGGTCCAGCCGATCGGCCCGAGCTTGAATTTGGAAATGAGTGACCCGACGGGCGGAGTTTGTCCCGCTTCGGTCCCGACGTTGGTTCCATCGTTGGCGGTGACCAGGAGCGTCATGTAGTTGTAGCCGTCGCCGCGGCTCACGAGGGCATCGAACGACCCGGCTGGTTCGTTGGTCTCCGGATCGACGACGTCGAATTGTTGTCGCCCCTGAACCAGACTCGGAGCTCCCGGCAGGTAGGTCCAGCGTCCGTAGAAGGACGTGATTGTCTCGGCAGATTTGGGAACCAGGTTGTAGCCGTTGAGCTTTAGGGTCGGCGTCGCCGTGAGTGGGCTCGACGGCGCAATATCGGCGACGGTGATGGCGAGGTTCAGCGCAACCTGGAGTATCGCCGTCATCGCCAACCCCGCGGCGTAGGGGGCGATCGGTTCGTGGGCTTCGCGCGAGGCGAGGGCTCCCGAGGCGAGGGCTGTTGGCGGCAATTCGGCACGTGATCGTTCGATTCGGGCGGAACTGCCGCGATAGTCCCGCTTGCCTACCGACACCAACCGGGGGCCCGGGTCGTCGTTGTTGAGATTGGCGATCGCTGACGCCATGGCGGGAGGTGTCGCAACTGCCATGGCGGGTGGAGTTGCAACCGCCGGCGAGGCGCCGTCTTTAGCGGCCCGCCTGGCCGCGGACACACGGTTTCCGGAGTGCGCCGAGCCGGCACGGGCTGCACCGCCGGTTGCTGTGCTTGTCGCCGACGACCGGGCTGAATCTGCGGAGCCGGTGTCGGCGGCAGCTATGGCGCTACCCGACCAGATCGCGGCGCCCGCCCCCAGGGCCACTGCAAGTCCTCCGACATGACCTATACATCGCGAAGCGCTAAAGGATCCCACCAGTCACTCCCCCGGTCAGAAAATCTGAGCTCAGCAAAGAGTAGCAAGACAGCTTCCAGGGTGCTGGAAACTCTCAGGAAGTGGACGATATTGATTCCCACTCCCATTGACGCAGACCACTCCCGGCGCAAAGCGGCCGGAGTGGTTCGCTAGAGCGTTATCTGGCGATACCGCCAGCAAAGTCAATGTTCAGCCGGTTCGGTCCTGGAGGTCGTACGCCTCGTACACGAACGCCAGATCCTTGCGAATTCGCTCGGGGGTCAGGCCGAATTGATTCGCCGAATGCTTGTGACGACTCGTGTAGGTGCGTTGCCGTTCCGCCTGCGCGCGGACCTCTTCCTTGAATTCGGCCGTCGGCTCGATCTCGAGGAAGTTGAGGATCCGCTCGATGGTGGGTTCCAGGTTCTGCAGGAGGTCGGTGTAGCGGACCACGCAGAGGTTGCGTTCAGGGATGAGGCCGGCCGTCTGCTGCTCGTAGAACGTTTCGAGCATTGAGCAGGAAGCCTGATAGAGATTCTCGACCCAGCGTTCCTGGTCTTCTTTGCTGGTGCGGTTCCACACGTCGTATCCGTTCTCGAGCACACCCGCCAGCAGCGACATACCTGACGGGATCACCTCGACCGGGTCGCGAATGATGTAGACCAGCTTGCAGTCGGGATACCGCTTGAGGACTTCCGGAAGCTGGAAGGTGAGCATGCTCGTTTTCGCGAGGATGCGCTGCGACCGCTTATAAGTGAGATTGCGCCGCCAGCATGCCTCGTAGTAGCGGAAGAAGCGGTCCCTGTCGTGCTGGCTGACGCCGTCGATCCCGAGCGTTTGGCGAGACTCTTTGCTGCCCCAATGGTCTTGCCAGGACAGGAAATACGCCCACGCGAACGGGCCGTCCAGTGTCCGGAAGAACCACGCGACGTCGTCGGTCTCGATGCCGCGAAGGCTGGTGTCATGGACGTCGGACGGGTGATAACGCGCAGGTGAGAGCCGGTCGATCCGCGGAACGATACGGCCGAGCAGCTTGCGCGCCGTGATGGCCGGAAAGAGCATCTCCCACAGCTCGAACGCCGCCATTCCGCCGGCGCCGAGCAGCAGCCGGTGCAGGAACGTGGTGCCGCTGCGTGGGTTGCCGATGATGAAGATGGGACGGTCGATCGGCTGCTTGCGGTGATGGGGGAAAAACACGTGATCGAGGCCCAGCGTTGTCGCCGAGATCATTTGGCGCACTTGCAGTGCCAGGAAGGTGCCGATCGGCCGCAGCCTCATCCCGAAAGTCTTGCTGAGCACTCGGTAGACGCGCAGGTAGTGGTTCACTCGCTCTCCCAAACTGCTGCTGCGGACACCATCGTGAAGCCGGCGGCGGCGCTTCCGATGACGATCTTGTCGCCGTTTTGGACTTCGCCGTGTTTGAGCCGGTGGTCTAGCGCCAACGCCCACGCGGTGCTCGCGGTGTTGCCGTACAGGGCGTGGGTGTGCACGCATGCCTGCGGTCGTGCGCCGAGCTCGCTGAAGATGCGTTCGAGTACCGCTTCGCTGGGCTGGTGGAAGGCATAGTGATCGACGTCCTCCGGCGCCCACCCTGTGTCTTCGAGAAGACGCCGGACCTCGGGCGGCGTGTGGACTGCGAGGGCGAACAATTCCTTCGATTGCGACTCGAAGTGTCCGTCGACGGGTGCGCGGCACAGCGCCCAGTGCTCGCTAAGCGTCTTATGGGTAATTCCCACGACACGTGCTCCACCGTTTGGCAGGCGATCGCGGGTGACCAGCAGCGCCGCCGCGGCGTTCCCCAGTGTCAGGCCGGCGACGTCGATCATCATCTGCTCGAACGTCTGAATGTCGTAGTTGATCCGGTCTCGGGTCAGCTCGCCCGAGCAGATGACGGCTGTCTTGATGTCGTCATGAAGGGCGAAGTATCCGGCGACGACATGGAGCGCTTCGATGAGCCCGGCGCAGGCGCAGGTGACGTCCATGGCGTGAAC
>Ga0075163_10001128_pt1 | contig 35560 bp, 26 predicted proteins | sample JI1023141ADNA_FD_71478 | JGI IMG/M metagenome (GOLD analysis project Ga0075163, IMG submission 71478) | Wastewater effluent complex algal communities from Wisconsin, to seasonally profile nutrient transformation and Carbon sequestration -... | ecosystem: Engineered > WWTP > Effluent > Algae...
GGTTGATGTCGACGGCCACCACCGAGTCGACGCGCTCGATGTAGTTGCGCATCACGAAGCCCGCGCCGCTGCCGAGTTCGAGCACCGTGCCGTGCATCTCGGACGCGAAGTGCCCCGCGATCCAGGCGTAGTAGTTCGGCAGGAGCGCCATGCGGTCCTGCGCCTCGTGATAGACGAGGTTCGACTGTTCCCGGGCTTCGTGCGCGTCGTTCGACATCCGTGTCCGTGCCTGAAGACCGAAGTCTATCACGCCGAAACCGCGGAGACCGTCGCGTGGATGTTCGTACGGTGCCAGGCTCCGTGTGAACATCGCAGGGAAGCGCGCGGCCGGCTCCGAGGGTCAACTCGCGATGTTCACACGGAGCCTGGCACCGTACGAACATCCACGCGACGGATCGACATCCCGGCGCACAGCTCGCCGCCTTGGATCACGCGACACACGAAGCCGCTGCGGCCCAGCATGAGGTTCGGGAAGCGTGGGTCGACGCTCTTGAGCGTCTTGCACGGTTCGCGCACGTCGTGGATCGCGATGCGCACGAGAGTCGAGCCGTTCGGCTCGTCGACGCCGAGGTCGGTGGTGTCGCGAGTGCGCGCCTCGTCGACGTCGAGCCTCGTGGCGCCCAGAACGAGCGCCTCGTCGCCGATCACGAGTTCGTCGTCGGCGCGCAACTCGCGGAAGTCGAGCCCTTCCGTCAGCACATTCTCACCGAACGTGCCCGGGGCCTCGCACGCCACGCCGTCGCGACGCAGCGACGCGTAGTCCTCGACCGAGAACAGGCACAGCGCGCGGTTCGGGCCACCGTGGAACCGGAATCGTTGCCGATCGCCTTCGACTCCCGTCGGTCCGACGCGCGCGGACTCCACCGCGTGCTTCGGAATGCCGCCCGGACCGATGCACACGGCCGACACGCGTCCGACGAGAACGGGACGAGCCCTCGACGCCGACGTCGAGGGCTCGTTCGCGCGTTCGGGATCGCGCGGTGCGCTCACGGCACCGAACTCACGGTCGCGCGAGCGCGTCGTTCACCGAACTCGCTCACAGCTGGACGAGCGAGTCCTTCACGAAGAAGTAGTAGAGTTGACCTTCGACACGAGTCGCGCCCGACACGGCTTCGGCCTTCTCGCCCGAGCCCAAGTACACGTCGGCGCGTCCCGCCGTGCGGATGGCGCCGCCCGTGTCCTGATCGAGCATGAAGTGATCGAGTTGCGCACCCTCGGGCAGACCCGAATCGGGACGGCCTTCCACGTAGACGATCGAACCGCGCGGGAAGAGTCGCTTGTCCGTCGCGAGCGAACGATTCGCGGTGACCGGCACGTTCAACGAGCCGTGCGGATCGCCTTCGATCGGCGTGAAGAACACGTACGAGTCGTTGCGGTCGAGGTACTCCTGGATCTCGTTCGGGTGCGACTTGGCCCACTCGCGGATGGCGCGCAGCGAAACGCGGTCCTTGTCGAGCTTCTGATCCTTCACGAGCTCGTGGCCCAGCGACGTGTACGGCTGGCCGTTCTTGCCCGCGTAACCGAACTTGGCCATCGAACCGTCGGGCAGGCGCACGAACGCCGAGCCGTTGACGTGCGCGATGTACGCGTCGAGCGGGTCCTTCAGGTAGACGAGCTCGAGCTTCTTGTTCTTCAGCATGCCCGAGGCCTCGATCGTGCGACGCGTCGGATACGGCTCGAGTCCTCCGGTCGTCGTCCGGCGTCCCTTGATCTCGCCCGCGGCGTCCTTCATCAGGTCCGTGGGCAAGCCGTACAACGGGAACTTGTACGTGGCGTCGGCGGTCAACTGACCGTCGAGGATCGGCGTGCAGTACGCGGTGAACAGCACACCGCCACCGCGACCGTCCCAACCCGCGCTCTTGTAGACGACGAAGTCGCGCTCGATGCGGCGTTGGAACTCGTCCGCGCTCGTCGACTTCGTCAACGCGTCGCGGAAGCTGTCGAGGCTCTGTTGCAGGCGTTCGACCGTCACGCCTTCGATCGGGAAGTGCTTGGCCGACGTGGGCTTCTTGGCCCATGCGATCGAGCGGTCGAGCGCCGGCAGGATCTGATCGCGCTCGTTCCACTGCGACCGAACGTCCGGCACGTGGTCGTCGGGGCCGAGCGGCAAGAGCGCCGGTGCGCCCTCCGGCAGCGCGCGGCCGTAGTCGGGCGCGGTCTTGCAGGAGGCGAAGGAGAGGATCAGGACGAGGAGGACGAGGTGGAGGTGTTTCATGGCGTTGGGATCGTTGTGGCCGGCAGTCTGGCTTTTTCCCGGGCTCAATTCCCGCCTCGAATCGACGTCCCACGGCCCTCTTCTCCCGCCTCGAGTCGATCTCCCGCGGATCGCCCTGCCTGGTCCCCGGCTGCGCTCCGCGCCGCCTTCGGACCGAATCGAGCGCGCGCCGCGGTTGCCCGAGCGGCCGGGGTCGGTAGCCGTTGCACGACGGACCCGACGCGCATGACAGATTCCGGAGAAAGCCGTCGACACCCGCCCCGCCCGGGCTTCCATGGGCTCGCCGTCCGCGGTCGCGAGGACCCGACGGGTGAAACGGACCCTTCCATGGACCTCCCGACCGTGGCCTTCGACGCCGACTCGCTCGGGCGTGCGCCGCTCGACGGCCCGGTCCCGAGTCGAAGGACCCGCTCGCCCGCGTCGGTTCCGCGATCCCGATCGTCGTTCCGCCCCCCCGACCCGATGCGCGACACCGCCGGTGAAGCCGACCTGATCCAGCGTGCCCGCGCCGGGGACCGCGGGGCGTTCGACGACCTCGTCCGACTCCATTTCCACCGCGTCCATGCCCTTCTCCACCGGATGCTCGACAGCCGTGAAGACGCCGAGGACCTGGCGCAGGAGACGTTCGTGCGCGCCTACCGCGCGTTGCCCGAGTTCCGCGGCGACGCGACGTTCGCGACGTGGTTGCAGCGCATCGCGGTGCACTTGGCGCTGGGACATCGTCGACGCCGTGGTCGCAGGACTCCGACAGGGACGATGGAGGACGACGTCGCGCAACCTCTCGGTGTCGAGCCGGGCGACGCGCACGCGCACGGCGAGCTCGTCACGGCCGTTTCGGGAGCGCTCGGCCGCTTGCCCGACAAGTTGCGTGCGGCAATCGTGTTGCGCGCGCTCGAGAAGCGCGAGTACGACGAGCTGGCGGAGATCCTGGGCGTGCGACCGGCGACGGCGCGCACGCACGTCATGCAAGCGCGCAAACTGCTCGTCCGTTGGCTCGGTCCTTGGCTCGACGGAGGTCGCCCGTGAACTGCCGTGACGCTCGCGAGCTGTCGTATCGACGCATCGACGGCGAACTCGACGCCGCCCGTTCGGCGGAGCTCGAACGACACCTGGGCACGTGCGCCGCGTGCGCCGAGGAAGCCGTGCGCCTGCGCCGGATGACCGACGCGCTCGAGGAGATCGCCTCGCACGAGACCACTTCTGCCGCACTCGCCGGCGACGCGCGTGCGTCCGACGAGCTCGAACGCCACGTCGTCGCGATCCGCGACGCGATCGACGCACGCGAAGCGGCTCTCCTTCGACGTCCGCCTCCGTGGCGCCGGCGCGTGGCGGCCGCGTGCGTCCTCGCGTTGGGCGTGGGCGCGTACGCCGCGTGGCGCGCGTTCGACTCGGGCTCCGCCGATCCGAACGACGGGCACGATCCGGTGCTCGTGCGCGACGACGTTCCCGTCGCGCGCGAGGGCGATCCGATCGCGCGCTCGAGCGCCGCATCGGACCTCGAAGGACGTGCGACGTTGCGCGACACGGACCCGCCCGCTCGCGATCCGTCGACGACGACGGAGCGCGACGAACGGTTTCGCCCCGAGCCCGTCGCGACCGCCGTGCACGACGAACGAGCACGCCTCTCGCCGGAAACCAGCACGTCGGCAACCACCCCAACGGCAACCGTTCAAACGGCAAGCACGAAACCGGAAGCCGCCACGTCGGTCGCCGCCGTCACGGCGAGCGCGGGCGTCCTGGGTGAACCGATCGACGAACGACGACTGGCCGACGTGCGCGCGGCCGTCGAGATGTCGCTCGTCCATGCCGAGCCCACGTTGGCCGCCGGGCGCGTCGAGGAGTTCGTCGAGGACGTCGACGAGCGGCTCGAGCGGTGGCGCCGCGACGGTTGGCCCGTCGTGCGACTCGTCGAGCGCTCCGTGGGTCGGTCGGATCCGTCCATCTCGGTCGCGGCGATGCGCTGGCTCGGTCGACGGGGCGACGCGATCGCCGCGCGTCGCGTCGCCGTGCAACTCGACGTGCCCGAGACGCGCTCCGAAGCCGTGAACGCGCTCCTCGACATGGGGCCCGTCGGGCGCGATCTGCTGATCCCCGTGTTGCACGACTCCGCGTCCCGTGAACGCGTCCTGGGCGCGGTCGCGAGCGTCGACCCGGCCGCGGCCTCGTCGATGTTGGAGCGCGCGGTGCGCGGGTCGACGCGCGGCCTCGGCGCGAGCATCGCGCTGACGGAGGTCGAGCGGCGCGGTCTGGCCGACGCCGTGCCGTGGATCGAGGCCCTCGCGAACGAGCGCGCGACGTCGGATCCGTTGTTCGTCGACAGCGTCGCGATGACCTTGGCGTCCTTGGACGGTGTCCCGGCGTTGCGCGCGCTGTTGCGGATGCGCGCATCGGCGCGATTCGACGGTGCGCGCATCGAGCCGGCGTTGGCCGCGTTGTTCCTGCGCACGGGCGACAGCGCGACCGCGTTCGCCACGGAGATCGCGAGTCCGCGCCGCGCCGGCGACTCGCGCGCGAACGACGAAGCGCGCGCGCTCGAGGACCTGCGACAGTTGGCCGAGGCGATGCAGGACACGCCCACGCCGAACCTCGTGCCGGCCTGGTTGCAACTCGCGAGGATCCCGTCGCTCGGTCGCGCCGATCGACGCATCGCGATCCTGCTCGTGGGCGAACTGGGAGACCCGGCTCACGTCGAGCCGCTCGGCCAGGTCTTCCAACGTTGCGGACGACGAGAACGCGACCTCAAGGCCGCCGCTCTGATCGCGATCCACGCATTGGGCGGCGACACGGCCGCGGACAAGGTGCTCGCGAGCGCGCCGTCGCGCACGCGCCAGCGCGCCATGTCGATCCTCTCCAACGGACAACTCTCGCGCGCACCGCAGACCACGCTGCTCGAACTCGCTCGCGAACTCGAACCTCAGCTCGCACCGCTTCAACTGTGAACGCAAGGAATGGAACGATGACGTACCTGCACCTCCCCGGACCGCTCGTCCCCGTGACCCTGACGCTCGTCGCGCTGGCGGTCGGCGATCCGCAATCAGCCCCGAGCGTCTTGCGCTTCCACGACCTGAAGGCCGCCGCGCCCGTCGCGGACGAGAACGGTTCGGCCGGCCCCGGACTGCTGCCGTTGTCGACGGACGTCAGCATGAACGAACCCGAAACGACGCAAGGTCAGACCGTGCGCCAAGTCGAGTTCGTGGTCGACCTCCTGCGCGCGATGAACAGCTCGATGTGGGAGTCCGAAGGTCGCGAGCTGTCGCCACAGGGCGACACGCGCATCCTGGTGCGCGCGCCGGTGGCCGATCAGGAATCGATCGCGCGTCAGCTGGCGTTCTTCGAGGAATCGCTGGGTCGGCCGACGCGGCTCGTCTTCGACTTCGCCACGTTCAGCCCGAACCCGGGCGTCGAGAATCTGTCGACGGTGATCCCCGCGGGTGACGTGCAGCGTTGGGTCGACGTGGCGTTGGGACACGAGCGCCACGAACTCTCGATCCTGCCCGGCGAACGACAGGGTGTCGTCGCGGAGCGCAGCGTCACCCTGTCGACGAACTACGAGTTGGAGGTCGCCTGTCACGCGGCCGCCTACGCCGCCACCACGGAGCGCATCCAGGTCGGCACGCGGATCGACACCGCGGTGGCGCCCACGCGAGGCGGATTGTGGCTCGCGCTGAACTTGCGCGAAGGACGATTGCTCGGGAACGTCGAGCCTCGCGAGCAGTCCCTCACGGCCACGATCGCGACCGAGCAAGGCGTCCGCCCCAACGAGGGCCCGCGCACGCGCGACGACGTGCGTCTCGCCAACCACTCGATGTCCGTCAACTCGTTCCTGCCCGACGGCAAGGCGCTGGTGTTCCAGACGAACGTCGGTCTCGAAACGCACGTCGTGTTCGTGCACCAGGAAGGCGGGCCCACGCCCGTGACCTATCGGTTGCCGGACGACCTCAAGCGCGCCGTTCCCGCGCCGGAGACGATGTTTTTCCGCGTCGATTCGCTGGCTCCGCCCGTCGCGGCCTTGCCGACGAACGGCGTGAGCGCCGGTGAGTTGGGGGGTCGATTCGCGGGCATCGAATCGGGTGGCATGTCGATCCTCGCGACCTCGATGGAGATGGAGCGCACGAACGAAGTCCTCGATCTCCTCGGCGTCGGGTGGAGCGAGTCCGGGCCGACCGAGACGCTGCGCACGAACACGTGGTGGGTCCCCGTCTGCACGTCGCGCGAAGCGAGCGACGCTCAGGTCACGACGATCACGCAACTCTCGACCGCGCCGCGAGCGCTGCAGATGAAGTACACGCTGCGCAAGGGCACGCGCGACGCGACCGTGCTCGCACGCGGACTCCTGCCCGTGCGCGCGGCGGCGAGCTCGACGCTCGTCTTGGGCAAGGAATCGTTGGCGACGTCGCGCACCGGACTGGAGATCGCCGACAGTGCCTCGGCGCCGACCCCGGTCGTCTCGCGCTTGTTCGACGGCATGGTGGTGGAAGTGTCGCCCGACGCCACCGCGGGCGGCGGCTTGTCGTTGAAGGTCGACGCGCACGCGCGTTGGTCACGCGAAGCGCCGCGCACGTTCGACGCGGGCACGACGATGTTCCCCAAGCTCCAACTGCAAGACTCCGACGTGCTCGACAGCTCGCGCACGTTGGTGTTCGCCAAGTCGGAGACGGGCGCCAGGCGCATCGTGCTGGGCAACGCGGGCACGGCCAACGACGCGCTGACGTTGGAGATCGAGATCGTCGACCTGCCCTAGCCGGGTGTCGCCTGTCGAGACCTTCTCGCGGAAGCCCTGCGTCGTGGAAGTCCTGCGCACGTGACACCGTCACCCGCGAGTCACGCCGACGCGTCGGTTTGACACGCCGCACGTGTCGTCGTCCTCGGCACACCTTCGTGGGCTCTCGCGCACCGTGCCGTTCCGCCGATTCGTCGGTGGTGCGGCGCGCCGGCTTCACGGGAGCGCGCGACGTCGCTATCCTGTCGGCCTCCCATGCCGTGCCTCGTCGGTTGTCTGGCGCTTTCGTTGCCGCGCCTCGTCCTCCTCGGACTGTGGCTCTTCACGAGCACGATCAACCGCGCGTTCGAGCACAACATCTGGTTCCTGCTCGGCTTCGTGTTCATGCCGATGACGACGCTGGCCTACGTGTGGGCCCGCATCCAGAACGGAACCGTCGACGGCATCTACCTCGCCGCGGTGATCGTCGGCGTGCTGCTCGACCTGGGCATCGTGACCTTCGGTCGTGGGCGACGTCGCCGCCAGGGCGGCGGACCGGGTGGTGGCGGAATGGGCGGAGGCGGCATGGGGGGCGGTGGCGGTCCCACGCAGCCGCCGCGCGAGATCACGATCACCGGCGAACGCGTCGGTTGATCCGCACGCGACGTCTCAGAGCCTGTGAAGAAATCACAGGCTCGACGTCCGTGCCGCCTCTGCGGCGCGGCGCAGCATGATCGGAGAGTTCGTACCCTCGATCTTTCCACGAACTCTCAGCGACCGGCGGCCGCTTCCTCGAGGATCGCGGGCAACAAGCTCGTCTCGCCGACCTTCCACGTCTCGACGCGTCGCCCGTTGACGTAGATCATCGGGATCGCGTTCAAGCCGAGCGCCTTGCCCGCTTGCGCGTCCTCCGACAGGTGGAGCGGCAACTCGGGCGTGCGCAACGCGTCCCAGAACGCGGCTCGATCCATGCCGAGCTCGATCGCGGCGCGCGTCATCGTCTCGTCGTCGAGTTCGAGGCGATGGGTCATGAGCCAGTCGTGCAAGGCCCAGAACCCGTCGTTGCCCTGCAACACGCTGGCGGCCTCGGCGCCCAACGCGGCCAGGCACGCGAGCTTGAACATCTCCTTCTCCGCGGCGGGATTGCAGGCCGGGTTCACCGGGAAGGGACGGAAGGCGTAGGCCACGTCGCCGCGCTGCAGCGTGAGGTCGCGCAACTCGATGTCCGTCGCGGCGCAGGTGGGCTCCTGGTAGTCGCCCCACAGCGTCACCTGGACGCGCGCGTCGGTCGGACCCAACACGTGCGGCGCCGAATCGGGCGGCAAGATCGCGAGCGGCGCCGTGCGCCACAGGTCGAGGAATCGCTCGCGCGCACTCGGCGGCCGATCCGCCGCGGGCGCGGCGTTCGTCGAGCGCGCGGTCGCCACGGCGCGTTCGAGCGCGTCGGGCGCACGCCATCCGCGCAACTCGACGCCGTTGACGAAGATCATCGGGGTCGACGTGAGCCCGACCTTCATGCCCAGAGCCACGTCGTCGGCGACGCGCGTCGCCGTCTCGGGTGAGTTCATCGCGGCCACGAAGCGCGCGCGGTCGAAGCCCAGCGCGGCCAGCCCCGCGTCGAGCTCGGTGTTGGTGAACGCGCCGTGGCGCTCGAACAACCACGCGTGCATGCGCCAGTAGCCTTCGTCGCCGCCCACGATCGCGGCCGCTTCCGCCGCGCGCGCGGCCCAACAGGCGTTGGGGTGCAAGTCCGCCGCGTGCGGATTGCAGGCCTTGCACATGGGGAAGTGCCGCACGGCCAGCGACACGTCCTGCTGGCGCGCCACGAACGCCGCGACGCGCGACTCGAGGTCGTGACAGTCCTCGCACTGGAAGTCCGTGAAGACGACGAGCCGCACGCGCGCGTCCGCGAGTCGCGCGTGGCGTCCCGTGAACGCGGCGCGCTCGGCTTCGTGGCCCGTCGAACGCATCTCGGTCAGCGAACTCTCCAGCCGTTGCTCCGTGCGCGACGCCGCTTGGCGCGACGCGATCGCGTGCACGCCGGCGACCGCCGCGCCCACGAACGCGAACACGAGCAGCGTCGTCGTGAACGCACGCGCGTCCGCGGTGGGAGACGGCGCGCGGTCCCACGTCAGCACCACGAGGAACGCGAGGTTCGCACCGTGCGTCGCGAGGCAGTACGGACACGCGAGCCCCAACGCGGACAGCACGCCGAGCAGGAAGATCGACGCGACCCCTCCCGAGAGGGCAAGTCGCCTCCACGTGACGCTCACGTCACCGTGGGCGCGCAACCAACCCGCGAGCAGACCGACGAACCAGACGAACCCCAGCGACGAAAGCGGCCAATTCAGGCCTGGAACGCGGCCGAAACGGCTCTTCGCGGCCAGATCGCAGGCGTGCGAAGCACCGCAGCCCGGCGCGTCGAGGGCACCGAGTTCGGACATCACGAGCGCCAACGAGGACAGCGCCGCGACGCCCAAGAACGCCGCGACGAGCCCGTGGCGAGATCGAGAGGAACCGGTATCTTGAACCGCGGTCATCGACGAGATGATATCCACCGCGGTCGACCCATCCGACCGTTTCGCTGCCGTCTTTCCGCCGTCAAGCTCTCCGTCGTCAAGGCTGTGCTCATGTCCGGAAATCGATCTCTCCGTGCGTACCGTCCCGGCACGTTCCTCGTTCCGAGCCTCGCTCGCTGCCTTGCGCTCGTCGCGCTGTTCGTCGCGCTGACGACGTCCGGATGGTCGCAGGCCGCGGTGGGCGGCGCGTGCTGCTTGCCTTCGGGCAACTGCGTCGTGATGTCCGCCACGCAGTGCGCGCAGTTCGGCGGCACGTATCAAGGCGACGGCAGCACCTGCAAGGGCGTCGTGTGCACGCCGGCGCCGACGGGCGCGTGCTGCACGCCCTTCGGAGGATGCGTCACGACGACGCAGGCTCAATGCACGCAGCACGGCGGCACGTACCAAGGCGACGGCGTCTCGTGCTCGACCTCCACGTGCCCGGTCGTTCCGCGTGGCGCGTGCTGTCTGCCGATGGGCGGCTGCGTGCTGCGTACCCAGGCCGAGTGCACCACGTTGGGTGGCACGTACTCGGGCGACGGTTCGACGTGCTCTCCGGCGACGTGCCCGCCGCCGATCCGCGGCGCGTGCTGCCTGCCGAGCGGCGTGTGCAAGCTCACGACCGCCGCGATGTGCGCGAACTTGAACGGCACGTACAACGGCGACAACACGACGTGCAACGGCACGACGTGCCCGCAGCCGGTGATGGGCGCGTGCTGCCGTCCCCAAGGCGGATGCGCCGTCACGACGCAAGCGTTCTGCACGTCGCACGGCGGCACGTATCAAGGCGACGGCACCACGTGCTCGCCCACGACGTGTCCCGCGCCGGCGTTCGGCGCGTGCTGCCTGCCCACGGGTGGCTGCGCGACGATGTCGTCGACGATGTGCGCGCAAGCGGGCGGCGTCTACCAAGGCGACGGCACGACCTGCGCCACGGCCGGTTGTCCGCAGCCGGTGACCGGCGCGTGCTGCCGTCCTCAAGGCGGTTGCTCCGTGACGACGCAGGCGTTCTGCACGTCGCACGGCGGCACGTACCAAGGCGACGGCACCACTTGCTCGCCGACGACGTGTCCCGCGCCGGCGTTCGGCGCGTGCTGCCTTCCCACCGGAGGTTGCGCGACGATGTCGTCGACGATGTGCGCGCAAGCGGGCGGCACGTACCAGGGCGACGGTTCGGCCTGCACTCCGACGGGATGCCCGCAGCCCTCGATCGGCGCGTGCTGCAACCCGACGGGTGGCTGCGCGGTGACGACGCAAGCGAACTGCGCGTCGCACGGCGGCACGTATCAAGGTGACGGCACGACCTGCTCGCCCGCGACGTGCCCGGCGCCGCTCGTCGGCGCGTGCTGCATCCCGGGCGGGTGCGTGATCCTGCCCGCGGCGCAGTGCACGCAGATGGGCGGCACGTACCAAGGCAACGGCACGACCTGTGGACCCAACACGTGCCCGCAACCGGTCGTCGGCGCGTGCTGCAGCCCGATGGCGGGTTGCGCGGTGACGACGCAAGCGAACTGCACGTCGCACGGCGGCACGTACCAAGGCGACGGCACGACGTGCTCGCCCACGACGTGCCCGGCTCCGGTGACGGGTGCCTGCTGCCTCCCGAGCGGCGGCTGCCAGCCGAAGACGGCCGCGCAGTGCGCCCAACTCGGCGGCACGTACTCGGGCGACGGCACCACGTGCGCGACCGCAAACTGCCCGCAACCGCAGTTCGGCGGTTGCTGCTTGCCGAACCATCAGTGCTTGATGATGTCGCAAGCGCAGTGCGCGATGATGAACGGCACGTTCCAAGGCGCCGGCTCGTTCTGCAGCCCGGCCACGAACTGCCCGTGATCGCGACGGCGAGCGCGCGCTCGCCGCAGTGCTTCGAAACGAACCGGCCCGCGGATCACTCCGCGGGCCGGTTCGTTCGTGTACCGCCGAAGCGAAGCAACGCAAACGGTTCGCGAGTCGGCGTTGCCTTGGGTGTGTGGGGATGTTCGTCGGGTGCTGGCCGGATGTTCATACGGTGCCTGGCTCCGTGTGTACATCGCAGGGAAGCGAGCGGCCAACTCCGTGTCGTTCCCGCGATGTACACACGGAGCCAGGCACCGTATGAACATCCGGCCAGCACCCGACGAACATCCCGCCGCGCCCGTCGACCGGATCAGCCGGCCACGAATCGCCCGCGGTACTGGTAGTTCATCGCCAGCGCCGTGAGGAAGCCCGACAGCTGCACCAGGATCTCGTCGCGCTCGGCGAGCGGGTACTGGATCTTCAACGCGGCCGCTCGCGTGCTCAAGTGCGACACGATCGGGGCCACCAGCGACGGATCGACACCGGTCCAGCGGTAGACCGAGTTCGAGAGGAAGTCGCGGTTGCGCTTCAAGAGGAGCGCCGCGTCGCCCATGCGCGGCGACGAGTTGGCGCTCTCGGTCGGTCGGCGCGAGAAGATCAGCATCAAGTCGCCGTCCAGGCTGCGCGGGATGGTCGCGTCGCCCAGGTCGATCGACTCGTAGAACTCCTGGACCGTCGCCTTGATCTCGCGCGTGTCGTAGTCGATCGCGGCGCTCGTGACCTCGGGTTCCACGTCGTGGAGGGCGGCCATCGTGCGCTCGCAGTACTCGAGCTTGGCCAACGCGCCCGGGGAGTCGCTGTAGCGCTCACGCCAGTCGAGGTCCGGCGTCATCCACACGGCGAAAGTCTCGGCCCAGTCCTCGTCGGGGTGCTTCTGGGCGTATCCGCCGGGCAGGTGGCGCACGAAGTCCGGGCTGAACGGGACCACGTGATAGTCCTCGGTGTAGGGGCGGGACATGGATCCGAAGAGCCGCGTCCATTCCTCGGTCGCGTACAGGCGGTAGGCGTAGTTGACGACGTGGCCCATCTCGTGGCGCAGGTAACGCAGCACGTCCTCGTCGCTCTCGCCCTCGACCAGACCGGCCCGCTTCTTCTTGTGCACCTTCAGGAGCATCGCGTCCGCGAGGTAGAAGGGCATGCCGATGGCCACGGTGCCCTCCGGGACGCCCCACTCGTCGGTCAGGTAGAAGGCCGGCTGCAGCTTCACGATGCCGCGCGAGACGAGCTCGCCGCGGAAGCGCTCGACGACCTTCTCCAGCGGACGGCCTTCGATCTTCAAGTCGAAGTCGCAGATGCGCTTGCCGAGGATCTCGGGCGAGACCTCTTCCTCACCCATCGTCTCGAACGTGGGGGCGTCCGCGCCGATGCGCGCCGGACGGTCGGGGACCGGCTCGACGGGGGGGATCGGGGGGATCGGGAGGGCGCTCATCGGTCGGGCATTCTGCGCCAAGACGTCCGCCCCTTGAATACATGTGCCAAAGCGAATATAGGCTCCTCGTGAGCACGACCACCCCTGCCGAGGCCGAGGGCCTGCTGACCGCCTTCTGCGAGCCCAACCGGCTGCGCCTGTTGGCCCTCCTGCTCGACGGTGAGACTTGTGTTTGCGACCTGACGACGGCCCTCCAGGCCCCCCAACCGACCGTCTCCCGCCACCTGGCACGGCTCCGGCGGTCGGGGTGGGTCACGGTCCGGAAGTCCGGTCTGTGGAGCTGGTACGCGCTCGCCCCGGCGACCGGTCGAGTGCACGAGGGCTTGCTCGCCACGTTGGCGAGCTGCCGCGAGGAGATCCCCGATCTCGTCGCCACCCGACAGCGCTGCCAGCGCGCGCGAGCCGGGCGGAACTGCTGTTGATCGCGATCGCGCCGCGAGCCGAACGACGCGCGAACCCACGAGGTGATCCCATGACGACTCGATCGAACCCGACGAACGCCGACCTGCCCGGGACCAGCCACTCGAACGACGCGGACACCGTCCGCACCCGAGTGCGCGAGGGCTACGCGGCCATCGCGCGTGCCGACGACGCCAAGGCCGCGGGCGGCTCGTGTTGCGGACCGGCGGGGGGATGCGGCGTGCGTACCGACGCGAGCGAGCTGGCGCGCGAGATCGGCTACTCGCCCGAGGAGATCGCGCTGCTGCCCGAAGGCGCGAACATGGGGCTCTCGTGCGGCAACCCGGCCGCGATCGCGAGCCTGAAGACGGGTGAGGTCGTGCTCGACCTCGGTAGCGGCGGCGGCTTCGACTGCTTCCTCATCGGCCCCAAGGTCGGTCCGACCGGCCGCGCGATCGGCGTCGACATGACGCCCGAGATGCTGGCCAAGGCGCGGCGCAACACGGAGAGCTACCGCCGCCGCACGGGCCTCGACAACGTCGAGTTCCGCTTGGGCGAGATCGAGAACCTGCCCGTGGCCGACGCCAGCGTCGACGTGGTGATCAGCAACTGCGTCCTGAACCTCTCGCCCGACAAGCCGCGCGTGTGGCGCGAGATCGCGCGCGTGTTGAAGCCCGGCGGACGCGTGGCGATCTCCGACCTCGCGCTCCAACGTCCGCTGCCCGCGAGCGTGCGCGCCAGCGTCGAGGCGCTCGTCGGCTGCGTCGCCGGTGCCGTGTTGATCGAGGAAGTCGATCGCGCGATGCGCGACGCGGGCCTGATCCACGTCCAACTCGTGCCCAAGAGCGAGTACGTGAAGACGCTCGAGAACTTCGAGGACCCGCTGTACGCCAAGATCGCGGCCGAGCTGCCGGCCGGCACGAAGGCGTCGGACTACGTCACGAGCCTCGACATCCAAGCCAAGAAGGGCGGCGTGCGCTCGAAGTGCTGCTGAGTGCTCGCGGCGGTCGAGGAGACCGCCGCGCCGTCAGCCAAGAACCGTCGACGACCGAGGCTTCCGTCATGAGTTCGCCCGAACCGGTCCGCGTGCTTTTCGTGTGCGTGGAGAACAGCAACCGAAGCCAGATGGCGGAGGCGTTCGCGCGGCGGCACGGCGGCGCGCGAGTCGAAGCGTGGAGCTCAGGCTCGCGCCCGTCGGGACGCGTGAACCCGAAGGCGATCGAGTCGATGCGCGAACTCGGCGTCGACTTGGGTGTGCACCGCTCGAAAGGCCTCGACGAGCTCCCCGACGTGCCGTTCGACGCCGTCGTGACGATGGGCTGCGGCGACGCGTGTCCCAACGTGCGCGCGCGCTCGCGCGAGGACTGGCAGATCCCCGATCCGCGCGAGATGGCGCCCGACGAGTTTCGTCGTGTGCGCGACCGCATCGAACGCGACGTCGTGGCGTTGTTGACGCGGCTGGGCGTCAGCGTCGTCGTCGCGAGTTGAGGAATCCGCGCGCCGTGGCCGACACGCGCGCTCCAGGGCGGCCCAAATGAAAAAGCCGCGAGCTCGATGAGCTCGCGGCAGGCAGCGGAGTCGCGGTCAGGGGTTAGCGCTCAGTGTCGTGGGAGCCGCTGCAGCTTGGTGTCGGGCAGCCAGTGGACGCACGCGTTCGGGTCCGGACGGCCTGACGCGGGGAGAATGTCCCGTGTCGTTGAACGCGTCGCGAGCCACCGATCAAGATCGCGACAATCGCGTACGGGACCGGAGCGGGAACGCGATCAACGCCGGAGCGGGAGCGTCAGGGTGCGCGACACGTGCGGTTCGCCCGCGATCTCGAGTCGGGTCTCCGCGTCGTCTCGTGCCAGCTGCCGCACCACGACGCGGTACGCTCCGGGCGGCAGCACGCACTCCAGCCATCCGTCTTCACCGTCCTCGGGCGCGTTCTTCCACGTGACGACGCGCACGTCGCGATCCTGCGCGTCGAACACGCGCACCTGATAGCGCGTCAGGCGGATCTCCCGCTCGCTCTGCGCGCGGATCCACAGGCGCGTGGCCGGCGCCGCGACGAGCTCGATCGGGGTCGGTCGTTCTGGATCGAGCGCGACGGGCGCGGACTCGGGCGTCGCGCGAGCTCCGTCGCGCGCGAAGAACCCGACCTTCTCGGCCGGCAAGCCCGTGATGCGGAACGTGCCCTCGGCGTCGGTCACGGCCAACGCGCGTCGTGACACCAACGTCCCGGAAGCGTCGCGCGCGAACACGGAGAGGTTCGCCACGGGCAGACCTTGTGCGTCGACGACTCGTCCCGTGACGGTGCACGGACGCGTCGGTCGCAGCTCGACCGTGACCTCCTCGGCGGCGGTCTTCACCGAGATCCCTTCGCGCGTGGTGTGCGCGTACGCCGGCGCCGCGCCGAGCGATCCGTCGGTCGCCGCGACCACGTCCACGCGGTAGCGCGCTCGCGGCAAGTTCTCGAACACGAACCGTCCGTCGGCGTCCGTGCGGGCGTTGCCCGTCGTGTCGAACACGGCGTAGCCGCGCGAGAGCACGCTGGAATCGAGCTCCACGGGCACGTTCGCCATGGGCCGACCGTCCGCATCCACGACGCGACCGACGATGCGGCCCACGACGTAGTCGAAGTCGAACGTCTGCTCGCGATCCTCGCCGACGACCCACGCGCCCACGTGCTGCACGGGTCCCAGATCGAGCTCGAAGTAATGCGTGCCGGGCTCGTCGAGTCCGATGCGGAAGCCTCCGTCCTCGCCGGTCGTGGCGCTGTTCTGCTCGAACTCCGAGTTGTCGTACATCTTCGTCGCGATCACGCGGATCCCGGCCATCGCTCGGCCGCCCAGCCGAACCGTGCCACGCCCCGACATGGCGGACTCGGGCGCGCGCCCCACGACGACCCGCGTCGTCTCGCCGTCGACCACGACGACGCGCACCTTGCGGTCGGGCTCGGGTGTCGTCGACGGCTCGGCCACCAACCGATCGAGGTCGTCGAGGCTCAGACCCGTGTTCGACTTCCCCGGAGCCTTGCGAGTCAACTCGTACCGACCGGGAACGAGGCGCTCGAAACGGAATCGGCCTTGCGCGTCCACGGGCGCGACGAGCTGGCCTCTCCATCGCCGCACGTCGAACGACGACGGCACGGCCTCGATCGATCCACCCGCGCGAGGACGTCCCGCGTCGTCGACGACCTCGCCCGCGATCGCGCCGCCCGTGCGCACGGCGATCACGATGTCGCTCACGGTCGCTCCCGCCGCCAGGTCCACGGCGATCTCGGTGCTGTCGGCCCACGCCGAGGACGAAGCGCTCACGAATCGGCGTCCCGGCTGCAGCCGATCGACGCGGAACGCGCCGGTGGCGTCGGTCAGGATCGGCGCCGGCTTGTCGCCGCCGAAGCGGATCGATCCGTCCGAGTCTCGCGTCGTGATCTCGGCACCGACGACGGGCTTGCCCGCGGGATCGACGACGCGGCCCGTGATCGAACCGAGGCGCGGCAACGTCAACCGCAGCGGTCCCTTCGACAGCGGCACGTCGAACTGCCTCGGATCGGATTCGCGACCGTCCGTGGTCGTGACCGTCACCTCGTGGAAGCCGTCCATCAACCCCGTCAGCTCGAATCGACCTTGCTCGTCGACCACGGACAGCGGCTCGAGTGGCACGTGCAGCGCTCCCTCGCCCGTCGTTTCGGAGAACACGCGCATCGGCTTCACTTGGAACACGGTGACCGGCTGACCGAGGTCGTCGACCACGGTCCCCGAGATCTTGGAGGAGGCGCGCAAGAGCAGCTTCAGCGCGCGTTCACCGACCGGCACGTGGCTCGCGGACGCGATCCACACGCTGCGATCGTCCGAGCGCGTGGCGCGCACCTCGACCGTGTAGCGCCCCGGCTCGAGCCGCTTCAACTCGAACGAGCCGTCGCGCGAGGTCGCGCGCAGGTTGCTGCGCCCCCCGAGCAGCGTGAAGAGATCGTCTTCGTTCTCGCGGCGCCACGTGACCTGCGCGCCGATCGAGGGCGATCCGTCCGGCCACTCGACGCGCCCCGCGATGGTGTTCGTCGCCCGCGGAGCGGGGCGTTCGACCGGCGGCGGATCCTGGCGTGCGTCGACGGACGCGTACGAGAGGAAGCACGACACGACGAGCGAGAGGGCGAGGAGGCGGCGAGCGTTCATGAGCACCAGCGCGAACGGGAAGGAGTGCGGGAGACGACCGCGGAGATCCTACCGCGCGTCGCGGACTCAGCGCGCCGGCTCGTCGAGGCGGAACGGAGTCGAACTGTGCAACTCGTCGACTCCCGTCGCGCGCAGGATCTCGCGCGCGTTGTGGGATCGCACGCCGCCGCCCGGGAGGATTCCCAACCGGCCGTTCGCGATCGTGGCGAGCTCGCGCAGCACGGCGCGTCCCTCGAAGGCGTCGGCGGCGCCGCCCGACGTGAGCACGCGCGTCACGCCGCAGGCGATCAGGTCCTGCACGGCCGCCGCGCGCGCTTCGTGCGTGGTCGCCGAGGCGAGCACGACGTCGAACGCGCGATGAAACGTGACGGGCAAGGGATGCGCCAGCGCGACGAGCTCGCGCACGACGTCGACCGCCACGTGCCCGCGCGCGTCGAGGACTCCCAAGACGAATCCGTGCGCGCCCGCGGCCTTCATCCGCGCCAAGTCGACGCGCATGCGCTCGATCTCCGCGCGATCGTGGACGAAGTCACCGCCTCGCGGTCGGATCATCGCGAAGGACGGGAGACCGGTGGCGATCGACGCGGTCATCAGCTCGTCCGTCGGCGTCAGGCCACCCAGGTCGAGGCGCGAACAGACTTCGAGCCGTCGCGCGCCGCCGGAGACGGCCGCGCGCAAGGTCGGGAGCGAGTCGACGCACACCTCCAGGAGCACCACGGCACGAGCGTAGCCGATCCGACGCCCGCGACCACGCTCGTGGAGTCCGCTCGGCCGTGGAACCCGACGCGGGTCGCGGTAGCCTGTGCGCATGCACGTCGTGGTCGTCGGCGCGGGTGTCAGCGGACTCTCCTGTGGCATTCGTTTGCTGCAGCGGGGACATCGTGTGACCGTGCGCGCCGAGTCGCGCACGCCCGACACGACCTCCGATCGCTCGGCGGCCGCGTTCACGCCGTTTCGAGCCGGCGGCGGCGAACGATTGCGCCGCTGGACGCGTCGGTCGTACGTCGATTTGAACGAGATCGCGCGCACCGACGGACGCGAGAGCGGCGTGCGCTCGACCACGATGACCGAGTTCTACTTCGAGCCGTTCGCGGGTGATCCGTGGTGGTTCGACCTGGTCGACGAAGGCGAACGCCTGCGCGACATCCCGGACCGGTATCAGTGGGGCGTGCGCGTGCGCGTGCCGGCGATGGACATGACGCGCTACATGCCTTGGCTCGAGCGTCGCTTCCTCTCGTCCGGCGGCACGATCGTCGACGGACGCGTGGACGACTTGCGCACGCCCTTCCACGAAGGAGCGGACGTCGTCGTGAACACGACGGGCCTCGGCGCGCGACGACTCGTTCCCGACGCCCACATGACGCCCGTCCGCGGCCAGATCGTGTGCGTGCCGAACGACATCGGGCTCGACGCGTGCTTGGCCGACTCGGGGCAGGCGGGCGAGACCACGTACGTGTTCGCGTTCGACCGCCACGTCGTGATGGGCGGGACGTACGAGAAGGGCGTCGACGTCCTCGAGACCGACGAGCGCGCGTTGGAGCGCATCGTCGAACGCGGACGCACGCTGCTGCGCGAGACCGGTCACGCGCGCTGGAACGAGCTGGCGCGCACGCGTCTGCGGACGTGGGCCGGGCTGCGACCGGCGCGCTCCGTGAACGGCAACGACGTCGCCATCCGGCTCGAGCTCGAACGACTCGACGGCGAATTCCCCGTCGTGCACGACTACGGACACGCGGGCATCGGCGTCACCGTGTCGTGGGGTTGCGCCGAGGAAGTCGTGGAGCTCGTCGAGTCGGCTCGCTGAGCGTCACGCCGTGCGCCTGTGGCGACTCGCCCGACGGCGTCGCTCGCGACCGCGATACGTCAGCGCTTCAACACGACCGTCTTGCGCTCGCCGGACAGGATCGCGGTCGTGGCGCTCGCGAGCTTCGCCCCCGCGAGCGACCGAGCCTCGACGGTGTAGTTGCCGGCCGGCAAGCGCCACACGCGAGCGTCCGGGCTCCAATCGCGTTGCACGGCGCGGTTGGTGCCCGCACCGTCGCACAGGATCGTCATGCGACGTCCCGCTTCGTCACGGACGTCGATCCACGCGTTCTCGAAGCCGGGCATCGACACTTCGAGCCGTGCGGTGGGCTCGAGGCGCAGATCGACCGTCTCGTTGGGCCGCCCCTCGACGACTTCCACGTCACGCGGCTGCGACCACTCGAAGTAGCGCCCGGCGACGAACGAATAGCGACCCGGCGGCAAGACGAACGGCGAACCCTTGCCTCTCCCTCGTCCGCTCATGGCGTTCAGAGGTTCGCCGTTCGCGTCGAACACGAACACCAACGACGACGACTCGAGCCCGTCGACACCGAGCACACGGACGGGAACGGCCTGACCCACACGAGCGACGAGCGTCACCGGCTCGCAACGATCCTGGGGCGCCGAAGGCACGTCGAGGCGAGCCACGAGGGCACCCGCCACTTCCGGCGACGTCTCCGAGCGCGTCACGGACACGTCGAATCGACCGTCGGGCAGACCGATGAACGTGAACTCGCCCTTCGCGTCGGTGGTCTGGGGTTGCATCAGCAGGAACAAGTGCGACGGCAGCGTCGCGAGGCGACGCGGCGTCAGCTCCACGATCGCGCCCGCGACCGGATCCCCGTTCGCTCCGACGACGGTGCCGCGCACCACGTTCGCCGGGAGATCCACGTCGTGCCGTAACGTGGGTCCCGTTGGAACCGTGACCACGAAGTCCGCGTGAGGATGTCCGCTCTGCCCGGCGACGGTCACGAGGTAGGTGCCCGGTTCGTCCACGGTCACCTCGTACGTGCCGGCTGCGCGCGAGAGGCTCACGAATTCGCGGCTGATCGAATCCTCACCGGGTGGGAACCACTGCAGGATCGGACTCGCGACCTCGACGCCCGCGCGGCGCACGCTGCCGGTGATCGTGACGCGCGTGCGGCTCGGCTTGCCGAGTACGAGCTCGATGTCGGAATCGACGTCCACGTCGACGGATCGCTCGCGCAGGAAGGCCATGCCGCCCAGCGTGTTGACGCCCGCGTAACCCAGGAGCTCGAGCTCATCCGTGCTCGGCCACGTCGACACGGCCCACACTCCTCGCCGCAAACCGTCGCGCGCGAAGCGGCCGAGTTCGTCGGTGACGACGGCGATCTCCTTTTCGCCCTTCTGCGTGCCGTCAGGGCAGAAGACCATGCGCACGCGGCGGCGGGCCGCGACCTCGCCGTCCGAGCGATACACGGTGCCGTGGATGCGCCCCCCGGTCGACGACGCGCGTGGCGTGTCGGGCGTCGGCGTCGCCTTCGACGCCGAGGCATCGTTCGAGCTCGGCACGGTCGCCTCGCTCGTCGCCGCCGCAGGTTTGCGGTCCGCGTCGACGCGTGCGGGTGCCGCGAGTGCGTCGGTCGAAGCGGTCGTGCTCGCTGCGACGTCGAGCGCACCGGGTCGCGGAGCGTCCCCGCGTGACAGCGACCACAGGAACAAGGCCAAGGCCAAGAGCGCGACGGAACCGACGACCTTCGTGGTGGTGCTCATGAGGATCCACGGGGAATGGCTGACGGGAAACGACACCGAGGACGCGCGCGGAGCGAGAATCGGGGCGATCGCCGCGAGCCACTCTCCGTGTCCGGCGCGATTCAGTCGCTCGCGCAATCGCGCGTGCGCGCGCGACACGCGGTTGTGCACGGTCTGCGGCGCGACGCCCTCGCGTCGCGCGATCTCCTCGGGCCGCAGGCCCTCGAAGTAGCGCAAGAGCAGCGTGCGACGGTCGACCTCGTCGAGCGCCAGCACCGCGGCGACGACGTCGCGCTCGGCTTCGGCGCGCGACGCGAGTTCGTCGGTCGAGGGCAACGCCTCGTGTCGCGCGCCACGCAGCTCGATCGCCGCGCGCTGCGATTCACGACGGTGACGTTCGCGCGCGAGGCCTCGCACCACGCTGGCGAGCCACGCGCGCACGTTCGTCTTGGGCGTGTCGCGGTGACGCAGTGCGACGACCCACGCGGCCTGCGTCACGTCCTCCGCTTCCGCGGCGTCGTGCACGAGGCGCCGCGCCAGCGCCTCGACCCAGCGCGTGTGCGCCAACAGCTCCTCGATCGAGGGGGCTTGGGGCTCGGAACCGGAGGCGTCGCTCATGACGCACTCCAGGATGGACGAGGGGAGGGCTCCTACCTGCACGTCCGTGTAAGACGTGCGGAATCGGGTGCATTCACTCGCGCAGAAGGACGAACACCTGACCTCTCGCCATCGAGTGCGGTGACCGTCGGGAAAGAACGCCGACGACTCCGTGGGTCGTCAGCGCCAAACGACCGCGACCGCGTTCGTCAGGTTGAAGGCACCGCTCGTGCAGAACGTGGGCGAATCGCGGAACCAGACTTGGTACGTGCGCGTGACGCCGGGTGCGTTGAAGCCCAACGTCGAGATCGCCGTCTCGCCCGGTTCGGGATAGGAGAGCGCGCCGTTGACGCCCAGCTTGCGCTTCAGACGCAGCAAGCCGCCGCTGACGCACATCTTCCCGTCGCCGAAGGGGCTTCCCACGCCACCGTTCAGCGCGTTCGCTCCTTGGACGATCGTCGTGAACGAGTCCGTGACGCCCTCGGCGTGCAACGTGAGCGTGTCGAGCGCCACGTCCGACTCGCCCGTGGCCGACAGACGCGCGCCGTTCGCGTCGTAGGACGTCGGGCAGCCGCGATTCGGCGCGCCCGGGCCGCACGGACAATTGCCCTGCGTCCCGAAGCAGAACTCGGTCGGCGCGGGCGCGAGCTTCTCGAACTGGATCCCGCTGAGGCCGGTCAGGCCCATGGCCAGCAGGCCCAGGTCGACGTTCCCCGTCGTGCCGTGGGTCACGATCCCTTGTGCGTGATTCGAGGTCGCGAACGATCCCGTCCAGGGCACCACGGGCAACGAGCCGAACGCGCCACCGGACTGCGGGTCGAAGTACCAACTCAACGTGAAGATCGGTCCACCGCTGCAAGCCGTCTCGGCGTGGAAGTAGAGGTGGACGCGATACGTGCCCAGCTCGAGGTTCTGGATCCGCAGGCGCGTCTGCGGGAAGCAATCGCCGTTGATCCAATAGTCGAGCAACGCCGTGTCGTCGCTGCCACCGATCGAGCAGACGCCGAGGTCGCAGGCGAACGGGTCCTCGAAATCGAACCTCGCCGCGATCGGCTGCCCGTAGATCCCGACCAGCGTCGGTGAATTGAGCCACCCGTTCCAAACGCCCGGGGCGCTGGCCATGCCCGCGTGCGTCGACGACGGTTTCGCGCCACCGACGTCGAGATAGAAGCTCTGAGCGTGCGCGGATCGGAGCCCACCGAGGACGGCCAACGACGTGACGAAGAAGCGGGCGAGGCGGAGCATGGAACCTCTCGAGGCTTGGAGGGAAGAACCGGTGTTCTCTCAGCCTATACCGAGGGCGTGGGGCCGTTGCGTTCCTTCCGATATTGCGGTGGCAGGCCGGTCGGGTGTTCCTACGGAGCCAGGCTCCTGTTGAACATCGCGCTGAAGCGACTCGCAGGTGGCTGCGTCTTCCGGCGCGATGTTCAACAGGAGCCTGGCTCCGTAGGAACATCCGACCAAGGAGTCAGCCCGGGTGTGCCAGCCGGCTCAGGCGCTTCTCGCGATCGGCGGCGAAGCGTTGGATGCCGTCCCACAGGCTGTCGGGGTCGATGCGCGCTTCCTTCTTGAGCTCGTCGACGGTGCCGCCGGTGCGCCAGCGATTGTCCCAGTCGGGCGTCATCGCGTAGGCCTCGGCCACCTTCGAGCTGAGCCAGTCGTGCATGAGTCGACGCGCGCCGTTCGAGATCACCGTCGAGTCGAGCCAGTCGGCGCGCGGTAGAACCGAATCTTGATACTCGCGCGACTGACGTTGGAAGAGTTCCCACGACGTGGCCGCGAGGAGCTTCACGTTGGGCGCGGTCGCGTCCTTGAAGCGCGGCAGCAGTTGGAACACCGAATCGGTCGTGCTCGTGCCCTGCACGATGATCGTGCCTTGCTTGGGCCGGCGCGCGTCGTAGTCGCGGATCACGTAGCAGCCCTTGGCCGCTTCCGTGTGCGGCGCGCAACCGAGCGCCTTGCGATCGGGCACAGCCACGTTCGGGCGCGTCAAGTGCAGCGCCACGATCGGCACGTCGGTCGCCAACGCGGCCGCGAGCATCGGCGCGACTTCGTTGTGCTCCCACGGGTGGAGGTTGATCACGTGACCGTCGGGGAAGAGCTGCGTCGTGCCCGGCGCGAAGATGCCGAAGTGCGTGCGGCTGTCCTCGGCCGTCTCGGGACCGCTGTGGCCCGCGACCCAGATCACCTTGCCGACCTTGAGCGGGCAGTCCTGCGCCAACTGCGAGAAGAGGCGCATCATGCCGTACATCAGGTAGCTGAAGCTGCCGTACGTCGAGTGCGCACCCCAGTAACCGACGTAGTCGCGCTCGGGCGTCGCGCTCATGTTCACGGTCGCCAGTCCGGCGCAGAGTCCGGAGTTCGTGAACTCGGTGATCTGCTGGGGCAAGAGCGCGCCGTCGGGGTTCTTCTTGCGCTCGTACCAACCGAAGCCCTTCGCGCCCTTCCAGTCCTGCGCGAAACCGATGATCGACGTCGACTCGGCCAGGTCGGCCGAGCACGCCAGCACGAGCGGACGGCCCATGCGTTCCTTGGCGAGGCCGTTGACCCACGCGCCGAACTTGGCGAACGCTTCCTTGTTCGCGATCTTCGTGCCCGGGGCCACGAACAGCTCCGCGGGCAACGTGTCGAGCGCCAGCCACGAGCGGTCCTCGTGCAGGTTGGCCTTCGAGGAGAGCTTGAACCCGTCGGGCTTGGTCGGGACGGAATCGCCCATCTCGACGAGCGTGTCGGCCAGGTACGCGACGAGCTTCTTGTCCGAGCGCAACACCGACATGACCTGACGCATCCACTCGGCCGTCTGGACGCGGCACGCGTCCTCGCCCGGGTCCTTCGTGTCGCCGAAACCGGCCCACGCGAGCCCGTACTTGGCGCGGAAGTCGTCGCGGCACTTCCAGAAGAGCTCCGAGTTGCGACCGTGCGCCTTGCCGTGGCTGGCGAAGTCGAACTTGTGGTAACCGCGGCCCTTGCGCGTCTTGACCCACACCATGCCGGGGCGACCTTGCGTGTCGTCGGTGTGCACGATCGTGAGCAGCGCCTTGGTGATCGAGGCGTAGTCCTCGCCGTTCTCCGTGCCCGCGACGCGCCAACCGTAGGGCTCGAACCAGTCGCGCGGCGTGCCGTGCACGACCTCGCTGTGCGCGCGGTGATCGATGCCGTGGTCGTTCCAGTCCATCAGGTACACGAGGTTGTCCGCGCCCAGGCCCCAGGCCGAGTGCTTGACCTCGTGGTGCGCGCCGGCGGTGTGGCCGCCTTCGCCTTCCATCGCGAACACCTTCACGTCGCCGGCGCCCGCGTGCTTCAACGCCACCGCTTCGCCCAACGCGGCCGGCGCGCCGTGGCCCGACGGACCCGTGTTGAACTTGAAGAAGAGCGTCTTGCCCTCCATCTCGGCGTGACCGGGCAGTCCCTTGTTGTGACGCAGCGTCAACAGGTCCTCCCAGTACAGCGCGCGCTCCTTCTCGTGCGCGATGCGATAGCGCGCGTCGCCCGTCTCTTCGAACCGCGCACGCAGCGCTTCGTTGTAGACGGCCAGCATCGCGTAGATGACCGGGTTGCAGTGGCCCGCGACGAGGACGAAACGGTCCCCGAACGCCTTCTCGGGATGGCGCGGATCCCAACGCATGCCCGCGCCCAACGTCGACGCGACGAGCAGCGGCACCTTGGAGCGCGAACCGCCCGGGTGGCCCGACTGACGCAAGTTCAGCGTGAGATCGATGCACTGATCGATCAGGTCGCCGATCTTCTGCCAGTGGTGGAAGTTCTTGGACAGCTGGTCGAAGGTCGGCTTCGTGAGGGTCTGCATGTGCGGTGAATCGCTGCGGCGCGTGGCCGGATGGACCGATGAGGCGAAGGCTGCCAGTATAGGGACTCGGGCGCGACGCCTCGACCGATGCGCAAGTCCTTCTTCCTCCTCGCGGGCTCGGTCGTCGCGCTGATCGCGCTGGCACTCCTCGCGTGGCTGCCCGGGAGGGCCGTGTCGACGTCGCCGACACCCGGCGTGGGGGTCGCCGACGGGGCGAAGCCGTCGGCGGTCGAGTTGGCGGCGCCCGGTGGGCGAGAGCGCGAGCGGGCCGCGGCGAGCGAAGCCGCGACGACCCTCGCGCGCGTTCCGGACGCCGCCGTTTCGTTGGCGGGCGACGGTGCGAGCACGAAGACGTCGTTCTCCGGTGTGCTGCGCGTCCGCATCGTGCGCACCGACGGCGGCGGTGAGCTCCCGCCGAGCGTCGACGTCCGTGCCGCGAGCCGCATCGGCGTCGTGTACGACGCGTTGCGCGAAGGAGACTCGACCGACTTCGTCGTGCGCGACCTGAAGCCCGGTTCGTACGTGGTCCTCGCGCAAGCGCTCGGTCTGCGCGCGGCGTGGTGTCGCGTGGAGGTCGAGCCGGGACCGAACGAGACGCTCGCGAGCGTGCCGATGACCGCGTCGCGCGTCGTGCACGTCCGGTGGCGGACGACGAGCGGCGATCCGATCGCCGGCGCGTTCGCCGGGACGACGGTTCCGTTCGACGTGAAGCTCGATCCTCAATCCCGATCCCGACGAGCGGTCCTCGACTCGGTCGACGGGTGGGGGTCGCCCGACTTCGCGTTCGCGGGCACGGTCGTCACGCGGATGAAGCTCACGGTGACCGCAACCCGCGAGGTGCCTCCGGAGTCCGGACCCGTGCCCGAAGCGTCGTCGATGGCGTCGCGAACGAAGCTCGTGCTCGCCACGACCACACCCGACGGTCGTCGCGATTCGACGGAGCAACGCACGTTCGAATCCGTGTGGAGATCTCCGGCGGCCGCCGGACGTGCGACGGCCCCCGACACGTTCTGCCTCTTGCAGATCGACGAACCCGGACCCGTCGTGATCACGGCCTGGTGCGACGACGTGCGCATCGACACCGCGGTGGTGGACGGACTGGGTGACGACGTGGAGTTCGTCACGTCGAGCGACGTCCTGTACCTTCTCGCTCCGCGCACGCCGACACTCGTCGAGGTCGTCGACGCCGCGACCGGATCACCTCTCCGCGAGGCCCGTGTCCTGGTGCCGGATCGCGGTTGGTCGCGCACGGACGAGCGCGGTCGAGCGGCGATCTTCGTGCGCGGCGCGAGCGCGGAGGCCGAGGTCGAAGCCTTCGGGTACCGGTCGCGCACCGTGACGCTCCCCGGCGTCTCGAAGGCGAGCGACGCACCGCTGATCGTGCGCCTCACGGCCCAGGACGCGCCCGCGGCGCCCGACGCGCTCGTCCACGTCTCGTTCCAGATCGAGTCACCGCCCGGTTGGAGGCCTTCGCCCGAGGATTTCGAGCTGGTGGACCTCGCGACGTTCGACGAGACCGTGCCGCTCCTCGACAACGACGCGCGTCGACGGGTCTACCGCGTCGGTCCCACGTCACGCGGCGTGGCGCGCGAACTCTCGGCGGATCCGTACGTGATCACGTTCGCTCGGGAGGCACGCGGGCGCTTCGCGCTCGTGTGCCGGCACACGATGATCGACGTCGAGACCGTGCGCGTGAAGCCCGAGGACTTCTCGTCCGACGAACGCCGCGTCACGGGCGTGCTCCACGTGGGCGTCCCGAGCTTCGTCGGCGTGCGCCTGCGCGAACCGCCGCCGCCGGGAACGCTGGTCGTGATCGAGACCGCGGACGGCTTGCCGGTGCGCACGTTGGAGGTGAACGACTTGGGTGTCGTGCAGACGCGACTCGGCGCGCGACCGCACCGACTGCACGTGATCGAGCGCGGTCGAAAGTCGCCTTCGATGCCCTTCACCGTCGACTCCGACCCGTATTTCCTCGACGTCGACCCGTGACGACCGGCGCGGGCCGCGGCATCCTGCGCGCACGCGGAATCGAACGATGCGCAAGACACTCCTGCTCCTCGCGATCGTGATCGTCGTGGTCGCGCTGCTCGTGCTCGTGACGTGGATGTCGTCGCGCGGGGAGCCTGGCGTGCCCCTCGCGCCGGTACCCGTGAGGGACGAAGTGGTGCGGCCCGCGGCGGACCTCGAACGGCCAGCGCCGTCTCGAGAGCCGCGCGCGGATTCGCGTGTCGCCGCGGGCACGGATGCGAGCGCACGTGCGTCGTCCGCGGCCGTCGGGACGAAGCTCGAGTGCACGCTGCGCGTGCACGTCGTGCTGCCGCCCGGCGTGGAGCATTTGCCGCGCGACCTCGACGTGCGGATCTCGAGCGAATGGGGCGTCGTGCACGACGCGCACGCCGAGGGTGACCGAGACCTGACCGTGCGAGGACTGCACGCCGGCACGTACGTGATCGTGGCCAAGGCGCCGGGTTGGCGGCGCGTGTGGAAGCGCGTGACGGTCGATCCGCCGGCGCCGGCCGCGACGCGCGACACGCCGGCCGATACGCACGCCGAGATCGCGTTGCAGCGCGCGCACCGCATTCGCGTTCGTTGGCGCACACCGGCCGGACGACCGATCCTCGAAGGGTTGGCCGAAACGCACGTGCCGACGGCCCCCGTCGATTCGTTCGAGGACCTGCAAGCCGGAATCGATCGCGAGCGCGACTCGAACGCGGCCGTGTCGACGCGCACGACGTTGCGCGCGATCGCGACCGAGGGGATTCCACCGCGGCTCGGCCCCGTCCCCGACTGGCAGTCGCTGACCGACCATCCGCTCTACGCGATCGTCCAACGCGACGCGGACGGTCACACCACGTCGTCCGCGTCACCGTGGCTCGCCTCCCGCGCGCCGGTGGAGGATCCGAATCCGCCGCTCGACGCGTTCGCCATGTTGGAGGTCGACGTCGACGGCCCCGTGCACGTCAGCGTGTGGCGCGACCGCGTGCGCATCGACACGGCGCTCGTCGCGAGCGATCAGGACGAGGTCGTGTTCACGACGACGTCGGAGGCGCTCGACGTGCCCGTCGCGCCGGTCACGGTGCGCGTGGTCGACGACGAAACAGGCGAACCGCTCGACGACGCGACGGTCGACGAGGTCCTCTCGGGACGCTCGAACACGAACGCCCGAGGGATCGCGCGCGCGAACGTCGCCTTGGGACGGGCGACCTTCACGATCGGCGCGCCGGAGCACGATCCGTTGGTCGTTCACCGGACGCTCGAGGACGCGTCGCCCGTGGACTTGGGCGTCGCGCGACTCCGCCGCAGCGTGGGCGACTCCGACGAGGAAACCCTGGCCTACGTCGCGAAGTTCCGGGTCCGACGCCCCGACGGCGCGCCGCTCGACGGGATCGCGCTCGAGTTGGTGCGCCTCGAGAGCTACGACCGCGAGGCCGGCACGATGGAGACCTCGACCGTCTTCACCCGTGCCTCGTCACGCCCCGACGGAGCACCTGACCGTGCACGTGCGTCGTCGGTGGTCCTGAACGACACTCCCGGCTTCGTGGCGTTCGCGGTGCGCAAGCCCGAGCGGTTCGTGCTGCGCGGCGTCGATCCGAAGCTCGACGTCGAGCCGCGGCTCGTTCCTCCCGAAGCGTTCCGGCGCTCGAAGAACGTGAACGGTTCGGACCGCGAGGACGCCTCCGACGTGATCGCGGGCGACGTCGTGGTCGGTGCGCCGCGGGTCGCGTGCATCCGGTTCGCGGAGCCTCCGGCGCGCGGCACCAAGATCGTGATCGAGACCGTGGACGGCTTGCCGGTGCGTGTCCTCGACGTCGACGACTTCGGCATCGTCTCGACGTGGCTCGGCGCGCGCGATCATCGCTTGCACCTGATCGAGAACGGCGAAGCCACGCCTTCGCTGCGCTTCACCGTCGACCGCGACCCGTTCGCGCTCGAGATCACCCGCTGAGCACCGCTTCGGGCCGTGCCGGCCGAGTGCAATTCGCCTCGGGCACCGTGGATCGAGTAGTCTCCCGCGCGCAACGGCGAACCGCGGACGGGCAGTCCGGGCGCCCTGCGACCCTCGGTCGTGGCAGGCCGAGCGACGCCGTCGCCAGAACCCCATTCTCTCAGGATCACGCACATGAAGACCACGATGAAGCTCGCCCTCGCCTTGACGCTCGCCCTCCCGCTCGCCGCCTGCGGCGAAAACAACGCCGCGGAGACGAAGGAGGCGAACAAGGGCGCGATGGGCGCTCTCGCCGAGAAGGCCGGCGAGATGAAGGACTCGGCGATGAAGATGTTCGACGGTCAGATCGGCGACGTCTCCAAGTCGATCGACGAGCTCAAGTCGAAGTCCGCGAGCCTGACGGGCGAGAAGAAGACCGAGATCGACGGTCTGATCAAGAACATCATGGCCAAGAAGGACGAGGTCATGAAGATGATCGGCGACCTCAAGGGCATGGACGGCAGCGCGCTCGAGGGCCTCAAGACCAAGATCAACGAGGCCATCCCGGCCCTGAAGAAGATGGTCGACGAGGCCATGGCCAAGCTGAAGTGATCCGCGCGCGCCGCATCGGCGCGTCGCGCGAGACGAAGAAGGCCGCGAGCACCTGCTCCGCGGCCTTCACTCGTTTCCGTCGTGCGTGACCGGCGCGTGTCGGTCACGGGTCGGTCACGAGTCGGGTGCGCCTCGGTCACGCGTCGTGTGCGCGTCGTGTGCGCCTCGGTCACGCGTCGGGTACGTGACGGGTACGCAACGGTCACGCGTCGCGACCCGCTCGCGCTCACTCCTCGGCCCAGTACCGCCGCAGGCCTTCCAACGCCTGTTGCGACGTGCTGCTCGAGCGTCGACGGTACGACTGGTACAGGTCGCGCAGCGCCGCCTGTTCCGCGGGATCGTTCAGCTGTCCTCGTCGCAACGCCGGCCAGACGGTCGGCCAGAAGCGCTCGCGCGTCGCCTCGGACAACTTCATGTCGCCGCCCGCGGCCAGCGCGTTGATCGCGAACGCCACGCGCACTTCCGGGTCCTTTTCGTGGTCGAGCCCGTCGAGCAGCGCGTTGACCGCGTCGAGGGAGCGCAGCTTCCACAGGCCCTTGGCCGTGGCCAGGCGCACGAGTCGGTCCGGGTCCTTCAACCGCGCGAGCCACGCGCGCTCCGTCTCGGCCGAGATCGTGCGCCGGATGCGCGTGCGCGCTTCGTCGCGCGAGATGCCGGCGCGGTAGCGGTGCGCCCACTCGCGCCAGTCCAGCTCGCCCGACTCGCTGCGCAGGTCGAACGCGATGGCCCAACCGACGAAGTGGACGAGCACGTTTTCGCGCACCGACGACTCGTCGTTCGCGGTGAGTCTCAGCACGCGGTCGAGTTCCTTGTCGTCGAGCTGCTGTTCGCGCAGTTCGCGCACGTGCCAGCAGGCGAAGCCGTCGACGATCCAACGATCCTTGTCGAGGAAACCGTCGCCCAGGAAGCACGCCAAACCCTCCTCGAGCCACAGCGGGAGGTCCGGTGCTTCCTCCGCGATGCGCGCGTGCACCAACTCGTGCGCGGCGGTGCCCGGATCGGGCGTGTCGGCGTAGATGCCCGTCGAAGGTCCGAACAGCGCGTCGCCGCGCGCGTGGTACGCCCGCACGCGCGCGTGACCGATACCGGGCACCTCGTGCACGGCGCCGACGTTCGTGCCGGCCTCGGGCTTGCGCGGATCGACCTCGGGAAGCGCGTGCACGCGGACGACGTCCTGGAACGGACCGAACGTCTCCTCGACGACGCGGTACGCAGGATCGAACGCGGCGCGGAACGCCTCCGTGTCGACGGACTTGCCCGGTTCGCCGTACAGGGTCCAACCGTCGCGCACCTCGACCGTCCGCCAACTCGAGCACGCGGCGGCGAGGGCCAGCACGCACGCGCCGACGACGCGCACGAACACCGCACCGGTGCTCCGGCGGGGCGTCACGGGGTCGTGGGTCGGGTCGGTCCGCGTCGACATGTCTCTAGGAGTAGAGGAAGAATCGACACAGGGGGAGGGGGCGATCCACGAAAACCCCAACTCGTACGTGGGTGAGCGGAGGATCGCATCCCGTGGCGAGCGTCGAGTCGCCGCGTCCGGTCGGTATGCTGGAGGGCCGTCTCCACCTCCGAGGAACCCCATGGCCAGCTTCCGTGTCGAACTCGACGCCCCCAACAACATCGTCCTGGTGATGGTCACCGAGGACGACGGCAGCGAGCACGACTACCAGTTCGACTTCGACCCGCGCTCCGGTCGCTTCGAGTTCAGCGAGCGCGACCTGCTCGAGCGCGACTTCGGCGTCGAGTTCGTCGACGACATGGAGAACCAGGTCCGCGACACGATCCAGAAGGCGATCCGGACCAAGTGATCGCCATGAAACGCGTCTTCTGCATCGTCCTCGATTCGCTCGGCGTCGGCGCCATGCCCGACGCGCCCTCGTTCGGCGACGCGGGAGCGCACACGCTCGATCACCTGGTGAAGGCCGCGGGCGGCCTCGACGTGCCGCGCATGGCGGCGTTGGGGCTCGGTTCGATCGAGGGTGTCACCGCCGTGAAGCGCAGTGCCGCGCCGCTGGGCGCGTACGGTCGCGCGCGCGAGCGTTCGCCGGGCAAGGACACGTCGACCGGGCACTGGGAGATGATGGGTTGTCCGCTCGACCGCGCGTTCCCCGTGTTCGCCGACGGTTTCCCGCCCGAGATCATCGATCCGTTCGTGAAGCGCACCGGCGTGCCGGGCGTCCTGTGGAACAAAGCCGCGTCGGGCACCGAGATCCTCTCACGATTCGGCGCCGAGCACGTCGCGACGAAGAAGCCGATCGTCTACACGAGCGCCGACTCGGTGTTCCAGATCGCGTGTCACGAGGAGCACTTCGGCCTCGAGCGCTTGTACGAATGCTGCCGCATCGCGCGCGAGATCCTCGACCCGTACGGCGTCGGACGCGTCATCGCGCGGCCGTTCGTGGGCGCGCCGGGGTCGTACCAGCGCACGTACAACCGCCGCGACTACTCGATGCCGCCGCCGCGCGACACCGTGCTCGACCGCGTCAAGAAGGCCGGCATCCCGGTCGTCGGCGTCGGCAAGATCGAGGACATCTTCGCCGCGCGCGGCGTGACCGAGTCGATCCACACGGAAGGCAACGTCGACGGCATGCGCGCGACGATCGACGTGGCCAAGCGCCTCGATCGCGGCTTCGTCTTCGTCAACCTGGTCGACTTCGACATGTTGTACGGCCACCGACGCGACTCGGCCGGCTATCGGCGCGCGCTCGAGACGTTCGACCGCGACCTCGTCGAGCTGGAAGCGTGCCTGGGCCCCGACGACCTCGTGATCCTGACCGCGGACCACGGCAACGATCCGACGAAGCACGAGACGACCGATCACACGCGCGAGTACGTGCCGATCGTCGTGTCGGGCCGGCGCGTGAAGCCCGGCGTGAACCTGGGCACGCGCGAGTCGTTCGCCGACATCGGCGCCACCGTCGAGGAGGCGCTGGGCCTCGCGCCCGCCGGTCCGGGCCGGTCGTTCTTCCACAGCGTCGTCTCCGGCGTGGCGGCGCGCTGACGTGGACGTCCGTTCGATCATCCAGACGAAGCGCGACGGCGGCGAGCTCTCCGAAGAGCAGATCCGCGCGTTCATGAGCGCCTACGTGAAAGGCGAGATCGAGGACTACCACGCCGCGGCGTTGGTTGCGTGCATCTTCACGCGCGGCATGGTCGATCGCGAGCTCGTGACGTGGGCGCACGCCATGTTGCACTCGGGCACGACGCTCTCGTTTCCCGAGATCCCGCAGAAGAAGGCCGACAAGCACTCGACCGGCGGCGTGGGCGACAAGGTCTCGATCCCGCTCGCGCCGGCCGTCGCGGCGTGCGGGCTCGCGGTGCCGATGATCTCGGGGCGCGGACTCGGTCACACGGGCGGCACGCTCGACAAGCTCGAGTCGATCCCGGGTTTCAACGTGCGCCTCAGCGAGAGCGAGATCCACCGCGCCATCGACCGCACGGGCGTCGCGTTCGGCGCGCAGACCGAGACCTTGGTGCCCGCCGATCGCTTGCTCTATCGACTGCGTGACGCGTGTGGCCTGGTCGAGTCGATACCGCTGATCGCGAGCTCGATCATGAGCAAGAAGCTCGCGGAGGGCATCGACGCGTTGGTGCTCGACGTCAAGTTCGGTTCGGGCGCCTTCCTGCCCGAGCCCGAGCGCGGACGGCAACTCGCCGACGCGATGATCGGCCTCGCGAAGGGCATGGGCGTGCGCTGCAGCGCATTCCAGACCGCGATGGACCGTCCGCTCGGTCGCGCGTGCGGGCACACGCTCGAGATCGAGGAGTCGATCGACTGCTTGAAGGGCGGCGGACCCGCGGACCTGCGCGAGCTCGTCCTGTTGCAAGGCGGCGAGATGCTGCGCCTGACCGGCAACGCGACGGCGCTCGACGACGGCAAGAAGAAGATCGCGGCCGCGCTCGACTCGGGTCGCGCGTTGGGCGTGTTCGAGTTGATCCTGCGCGAACAAGGCGGCGACCCCAAGATCCTCGACGACCGTTCGCGGCTGCCGCACGCGCCCGACGTCGATCCGTGGAAGGCCGAGGCCGACGGCATGCTCGCGTTCACCAGCGTCCGCGCGATCGGCGAAGCGATCGCGGTCCTGGGCGGTGGTCGTCTCAAGATCACCGACACGATCGATCCGGCCGTGGGCCTCGTGTGGCGCCGCTCCGCCGGCGACACGGTGAAGCGCGGCGACGTGCTGTGCGAGATCCACCACCGCGCGGGGCGCGGGTTGGCCGAGTGTCGCGCCCGATTGGCCGCCGGAACGCGGATCGGCGCGCCGCAACCGGTCACGCCGCTCGTCCTGGCGCACGTCGCGGGATAGAGTCACGCCGTGGACTTCCTGCGCGCGCTCCTCGGCATCGCCGTCTTCGTCGCTCTGGCGTGGCTCGTGTCGTGGGACCGCTTGCGCTTCCAATGGCGCGTCGTGGTCGGCGGCGTGCTGCTGCAGATCCTGATCGCCTTCGTCGTGTTGGAGACGACGATCGGCACGAAGTTCTTCGACGCCGTCGCGTCCTTCATCACGAAGCTCGTCTCGATGACGGTGCCGGGCGCTCAAGCCGTCTTCGGGTCCTTGGCCGATCCGTCGACCAGCACCGGGTTCATCTTCGCGTTCGCCGGCACGGGGCTCGTCGTCATCATCTTCGTCTCGGCCCTGATGTCGGTGCTCTACCACTTCGGGATCATGCAGATCCTCGTGTGGGCCCTGGCCAAGGTCATGAGCGCCACGATGGGCCTCTCGGGCGGCGAGTCGATGGCCGCGGCCGCGAACGTGTTCATGGGTCAGACGGAAGCACCGCTCGTGATCCGTCCGTACCTCGCGAAGATGACCAGGTCGGAGCTGAACGCGCTCATGACGGGCGGTTTCGCGACGATCGCGGGCTCCGTGATGGCCGTGTACATGCAGATCCTCGGGCCCGAGCTCGCGCCGCACCTCGTGACGGCGTCCGTGATGAGCGCGCCGGCCTCCTTCGTGATGGCCAAGATCATCCTGCCCGAGCGTGAGACGCCCGAGACGGCGGGACGCACCGAACTCAAGATCGAGCGCAACGCGAACAACGTGATCGAGGCGGCCGCGAACGGCACGAGCGACGGCCTCAAGCTGTGGCTGAACGTGATCGCGATGCTCATCGCCTTCATCGCGCTCGTGGCACTGGTCAACTGGCCCGTCGGCGCGTTGGGCGACTGGTGGGGGATCGAAGGCGGTCTCTCGCTCCAACGCATCTTCGGCTGGGTGTTCGCGCCGCTCGCGTGGGCCATCGGCGTCGACGGATGGCACGACTGCCAGCTCGTGGGCGGCCTCCTCGGAACGCAAGTGTCCGTGAACGAGTTCGTGGCCTTCCAAGGTCTCGGCGAGCTGATGCGCTCGACCGATCCCGCGCGCATGTTCGAGGACGTGCGCTCGGCCAAGATGGCCAGCTACGCGCTGTGCGGCTTCGCGAACTTCGCCTCGATCGGCATCCAGATCGGTGGGATCGGCGCCCTCGTGCCTGAACGCAAGAGCGACCTGGCCAAGATCGCGTTCCGCGCCATGATCGGCGGCGCGTTCGCGTGTTGGATGACCGCGACGATCGCGGGCATGTTCCTCTGACGACCGCGACGCACGAGGCTCCGCTCCTCGGCGAGTCGAGGGTGGTCCATGCAGAGCCTCGGCGTGAGCTCTTGGGCGGAGCTTCGAAGTTCCTGCCGAGAACGGGCGTAGCCCCGACCGAACGTTTCAAGGCAACGCGAAGCGATGCAGTTTGCGCGACGTGGCGTCGAGCACGCGCAACTCGGTTCCGTCGGGCGAGAAGCCGAAGCCGATGCGTTGGTTCTTGGCGTCCGACG
>Ga0075163_10001129_pt1 | contig 35557 bp, 34 predicted proteins | sample JI1023141ADNA_FD_71478 | JGI IMG/M metagenome (GOLD analysis project Ga0075163, IMG submission 71478) | Wastewater effluent complex algal communities from Wisconsin, to seasonally profile nutrient transformation and Carbon sequestration -... | ecosystem: Engineered > WWTP > Effluent > Algae...
ACGATCACTTCGAGCAACGGCATTTTGTGCACGGGCGAGAAAAAGTGCATGCCAATCACCCGCTCTGGCCGCGCCGCAGCCTTCGCGATCTCGCGAATCGGAATCGTACTGGTGTTCGACGCAAAAATCGCGTCGGGGGCCGCCGCTTCGACCTCGCGCAGCACCTGCTGTTTCACCGCGAGGTCTTCGAACACGGCTTCAATCACCAGTTCGGCATTGCCAAATCCGGAGTAGTCGACGGTTCCACCCACCTGGGACAGCAGGTCGTCCATCTGGGCGCGCGTGAGTTGCCGACGCTTGACGCGCTCCCGCAGCACGTCCCGCACCGCGCGCCATCCGGTGCCAATGCGTTCGAGCGAGGCGTCTTTGAGGCGCACCAATGAACCCGCCTGTACAGCAACCGTGGCGATCCCCGCCCCCATGAATCCCGCGCCCAGAATGCCGATCTTGCGCACCGCTCGCGGGACCGCCGTGACGCCGTCGGGCAGGCCACTGTCTTTCTTGAGCGCGGTGGTCGCAAAGAAGATCGAGACCAGTTGCCGACACTCGGGCGAGACGGCCAGTGCGCCAAACCGTGCGGCTTCTTCGCGAAGTCCGGCCTCGATACCATCGGAATATCCGCACTGGACCGCATCGATCGCGGCGAACGGCGCGGGATACTTCCCTTTCGTTTTCTTCAGTACGCCGACGCGTGCCTGACGAAAGATCACTCGGCGTCCGAGCGCGTTGTCTTCGAGCAGCATCTGGGTGGCGCCGTGCGAACGCTTGCGAAGCACCGGCGCTTCGCCACGACCCAATTGCTGCGCGCGCTGCACGGCGATCGCCCGCAGAATGGCGGGATGCACCATCTCGTGGATCAAGCCCAACTGCAGCGCTTTTTTGGCACGGATGTTCTTGCCGGTCAGGATCATCTCGAGCGCGGCTTGGAGGCCAATCAGCCGAGGCAGACGTTGTGTGCCACCGGCGCCGGGAATGAGTCCGAGTTGCACCTCGGGCAGCGCCAATACCGTCTTGGCATGATCCGTCGCAATGCGATACTGACAGGCCAGCGCGACTTCGAGCCCGCCACCCAGCGTCGCGCCATGCATGGCCGCGATCGTGGGCTTTCGAAGTGCGGCAAGTCGATCGAGCAACTGTTGTCCACCGCGTGAAAGTGCTTCACCGTCTGCGGCCGTGGTCACCTGCGCAAGCTCATCGATATCGGCGCCGGCAATCCAGGAATCGGGCTTGGCGCTGCATACCACCATCGCGGTGATCGCCGGATTCGTTTCCACTTCGTCGAAACAGCGCGCGAAGACCGGCGCGACGCGGGTGTTGACGGTGTTGACGGCTGCGTCCGGCGCATCGTAGGTGACGATCGCCACCCCATCCTCGACGACGAGCGAGATGCCCGACGATTCATCGCTGAAGAGCAGTTCGCCGTTCGCGCTCATGTTCGCGCTCATGTTCGCTCGATCACCATGGCGTGTCCCATGCCACCGGCCGCGCACACGGTGAGCAGTGCAAACTGCCCTCCGCGTCTCGCCAACTCGTTGCTCACGGTCGTGACGATACGGCCCCCCGTCGCGCCAAACGGATGCCCGATCGACAGCGATCCGCCCAGCACGTTCAGTCGAGCATCGTCCACGTCGCCCGTCGCGGCAGAGAACCCGGCGCGCGCCGCCCACGCCGCAGAGGCGAGTCCTTTGATGTTGCTCAACACCTGCGCCGCAAACGCTTCGTGCATGTCGATCAGGTCCATGTCACGGAGCGTCAGTCCGGCGCGGGCGAGCGCGACGGGCGCCGCAAGCACGGGCGCTTGCAGCAACTGCTCTCCGGGATCGACGGCGGCATAGGCATACGACTTGATGAACGCCAGCGGCGTGTATCCCAGCGCGCGCGCGCGATCCTCGGACATCAGCAACACCGCCGATGCGCCATCAGTGAGCGGCGACGCGTTTCCAGCCGTCACGGTCCCGTACTGGCGATCGAACACCGGTTTGAGCGCGGCCAACTGCTCCACGGTGCTGTCGGCGCGGATCCCGTTGTCGGTCGCGATCATCGGCTCGGCGCCGCGTGCATGCGGCACCGGCACAATTTCCGCCCCCAGTCGACCGTCCGCGGTCCCCGCCGCCGCGTACCGGTGCGAACGTACCGCAAAACGATCCTGCGCCCCGCGGGAAATCGCATTGAGCTTCGCCATCTTGTCTGCGGACTGGCCCATCGTTTCGCCCGTGCTGGGCTCGGCGATGGCGGGCGTGATCGGCACGAAGTCGCGCGGCCGCAGGCGGGCAAGAATGCCGAGACGCTGCGCCATCGTTTTGGCTTTCGAGGCGGCCACCAGCACATCACTCATACCACGCGAGTGCAGAATCGGCACCTGCGTGAGCGACTCGGCGCCGCCGGCGATCGCGATATCCGCGTGACCCAGGGCGATCTGGTCGGCGGCATCCGTGATGGCTTGATTCGCGGAGGCGCAGGCGCGCCCAACCGTGTACGCCTGCAGCGTGCGCGGGAAGTGCGGCAACAGCGCCACCTCGCGGGCGATGTTGGGCGCGGTGACCGACGGCAGCACCGTCCCGTACACCAGCAGATCCACGAGCCGACCATCCAGATTGGTGCGTTGCACCAACTCCGCGACGGCAAAGCGGCCGAGATCGATCGCGGTGTAGTCCTTGAGCAGCGTGCCCGAACGAGCAAAGGGCGTCCGCACCCCGGCGACGATCGCGACCCGGCGCCCATTTCCGAAGGATGGCATCCCCCGAAGGTAACTGTCGGCGCGTCGACCGTCACCACACGGCACTGGTCTCCCCGTGCCTCTGGCGCCGTCCTCCTCGAGGCCCCATTACTGCACTATGTTCGCCCCCACCGTACCCGCCCGGACATCTGAATCTGATGGCCACATGCCGCAGATGCCGGCGCGCGCGGCTGCGCTGGCGACGCTCGGAACGGAGTCGTTCGATCTGGTGATCATCGGCGGAGGCATCACCGGCGCGGGCGTTGCGCGCGAGGCCGCGCTGGCGGGATGGCGTGTCGCGTTGATCGAGCGCGATGACTTTGCCAGCGGCACCTCCAGCCGGTCGTCGCGGCTCGTGCACGGTGGCGTGCGTTATCTCGAGCACGGTCACCTCTCGCTCGTGTTCGAGTCGAGTCGGGAGCGGCGCCTGCTGTTGTCACTTGCACCGCATCTCGTGCGACCGTTGGCCTTCACCTGGCCGGTGTATCGCGGCGCGCGCGTTCCGCTATGGAAGGTGCGCGCCGGTCTCACGTTGTACGACGCCCTGGCGCTGTTCCGAAACGTGCATGGCCATTCAGCGCTTCGCCCGGATGGCGTGCTGGCGATCGAACCGGCTCTCGAACGAAGCGGGCTGGTGGGCGGCGCGCGCTACTGGGACGCCGCTACTGACGACGCCCGGCTGACACTCGCCAGTGCGCTGGCGGCGCGAGAGGCCGGAGCCGTCGTGGTGAATCACGCGACTGTCGTGGCTGGGCTGCATGGCACGCCAGGTTCACGACTGGAGGGTGTGCGTGTCGTTGATCGGTTGACGTCAGCGCAGATCGAGGTCCGTGCGCCACTCATTGTGAACGCGACCGGCCCCTGGTCTGACGCCACGGCTGCGCTGACCGGCGCCGCCTCGGGAACGCAGCTGCTGGGTTCGGCGGGCGCACACCTGTCCGTGCCACGACATCGGGTCGGCAATAACGACGCCATCACGATCGTGTCACCACTCGACGGGCGTGTCATGTTCGTGCTGCCCGCGGGTGCCCACACCATCATTGGCACCACGGAGCATCCGGCGCGCAGCGGACCTGACGAGATCCGCGCCACCGAACTTGATGTGCAGTATCTCCTGCGCTCGGTGAACATGCTGTTTCCCAACGCCAACCTCACACCCGACGATGTCATCGCCGCGTGGGCCGGCATTCGTCCACTCGCGGCAGCGCGGGCCGGGGAGCACAGTGCCAACACCGCCTCGCGCGAACATGCCATCGCACGTCGTTCCGACGGCCTGCTGAGTGTGACGGGAGGAAAACTCACGACCTATCGCGCGATGGCCGCCGACGTGTTCGCGGCGGCGCAACGCGAGTACCGGTCAACCGGAGGCGCGTCACCCGTCACGCGCCTGCGGACCGAGCGCAGCGATCACGCCGTCCTGCCCGGCGGCAGCTTCCAGTCGCGCGAGACGCTCATGGCCGAGATTCGGCAAGCGGTGCACGACCCCGCCGTTGTGGAACGGCTCGCGCTTGCGTACGGCAGTCGGTGGCCATCGGTGTGGGCGTTTGCCACTCGCGACGCGGCACTCGCCCATCGTATCGTGGACGACCTGCCGTACCTCACGGCGGAAGTGGCGCACGCCGTCGAGCGCGAAATGGCCTGCACCCTCTCCGATATTCTCATTCGTCGCACACACATTGCGTTTGAAACGCGCGACCACGGCCGCGCAACCGCCCGTCGCATTGCGCCTTTGGTCGCGACGCTGCTTGGCTGGACCGACAGCGAGCAGGCGCAGCGCCTTGCGGAGTACGACGCCGATGTCGCGCGTCTGTTCGCCGTCGATCCGGTGTGAGTGCAGGCGCCTGTTTCCATTCACCGTACTTCCTGGGCACGGAGTGCATATATGAGACCTGTTGATTCACCGCCGCATGCGTTTCAGGGTCGCGTCGCGTTCATCACCGGAGGCGCCTCGGGACTCGGCAAGGCCGCGGCGCTCCAACTGCTCGCGGTCGGTGCGCGCGTCGTCATCGCAGACGTCGAGATTGATGCGGCGCACGAATGGACCACACGGGCCGATGCACGATCGGAGCGAACGGCGGGGCATACGGTTGGCGGAGACGCAGTAACGGATCGCGCGATTGCGGTGCGCTGCGATGTGCGTGACGACCTCGACGTCGCGCAGGCCGTTGCGACCGCGGTGACGGCGTTTGGCCGACTTGATATCGCCATCAACGCGGCAGGAATTGGCGGTCCGGAGGTGCGCACTGCTGAGTATGCGCCGGATGAGTGGCATCGTGTGATCGATGTCAATCTCAACGGCGTCTGGCGTGCAATGCGTCACGAGATTCCGGCGATGCTGGCCGCGGGCGGCGGCGCGATCGTGAATGTGTCATCGACGGCCGGACTCGTGGGCTTTCCCCGGCACCCCGCGTACGCGGCCAGCAAACACGGCGTCGTCGGCCTCACCCGAACCGCCGCGCTCGAGTACGCGAAAAAAGGCATACGCATCAATGCCGTCTGTCCCGGTTTTACACTTACCCCGATGGTGCAGCAGATGATCGATGCCGGATTGCCGCAAGCGCAGCTTGAATCGCGCGTTCCGATGGGGCGATTGGGTACCGTCGACGAAGTCGCTGCCACCATCGTCTACCTCTGTTCCCCGGCGAGCGCGTTCATGACAGGCCACGCGTTGGCGATCGACGGAGGCATCTCGGCGGGATGACGGCGCCGATTCTGCTCAGTCAGTGCTCCCGTTTCTCTCGTCGCTGCGCCGCAAGCCATTCGTACAACGCCGGATTCGCGAACGTCTCGGTCCAGGCATCATGACCCGCGTTTGGGTAGATCGTGAACGTGACACGCGTCCCCTTGCAGCCGGCGATGCGATCGACCAATTGCTTCGCTCGATCGAGCGGGACGATATCGTCTTTCGCGCCGTGAAAGACCCAGATGGGCAGATGCGTGAGCGCACAGGCGCCCGATGGGACGGCGCCGGCGCTGACGGGGACAAGCGCCGCGAGTTTCTCGGGATGCTCCATGGCGTACTGCCACGCGCCATAGCCGCCCATGCTGAGTCCTGCCAGGTAGATGCGATCGGGATCGACATGATACTTCGCCGTCACATCGTCGATCAGCGCATCCAACCACTCGGTGGTCCAGATATTCCATCCGGATACTTGCGGTGACACCACGACAAACGGCAACGCCTTCCCTTCACGCAACAGGCGCGGCGGACCGTGCACGGCCGGGCCCACGAGATCGGTTCCGCGTTCGCCGGCTCCATGCAGAAACACGAGCAGCGGCCATCGACGTTCCCTGTTGTAGTCGGGCGGCAGATACAACAGAAACTGGCCGCGCGACGAAACCGGGCGAGTCACGTCAAAGGATGAGGGCACTTGCGTCCCTGTCGGCACCGTGGAAACCGGACGACACGCATTTGCTCCCACCGCACCCAACAGCAGCGTGGCGCCGCGCAGGAGCGACCGAAGTCGATGACGTTCGAGTCGAATGCGCCAGAGACGCGCAACGAATGGGCGGGATGGCATTCCCCCACACAACGCGCACGCGTCCCACCTGTCAAGATTCCACCACCTGCGTCGCGCGCTTCGACGCGTCCTTCTTCACATCCACAATTCCGTACCCATGACCGACATCCCCGCCGCCATCACACTCCGCGCCCCGCGCCCGGGAGATCTGGGATGGGTGGTCTCACGCCACGGCGCGTTGTACGCCGAGGAGTTCGGGTGGAACATGGACTTTGAAGTGCTCGTGGCGCGCGTCGCCGCCGATTTCTTTGCGACGAATGATCCGTCCTGCGAACGCTGCTGGATTGCCGAGCGGACCACGTCTACCGGAGTTGAACGGGTTGGATCGGTGTTTCTCGTGCGCCATCCCGAACGCGCAGGTGTGGCCAAGCTGCGCATGCTGCTCATCGATCCGTCGGCGCGCGGACTCGGATTGGGCAAACGTCTGGTCGATGAATGCACCACCTTCGCACGCGCGGCCGGATATCACACGATCACGCTGTGGACGAACAGCATTCTTACCACGGCACGGGCCATCTATCAGCGTGCAGGCTACCGACTGGTGCAGTCCGCGCCCGAGCCCAACTTCGGCAAGGATCTGGTGGGCGAGACGTGGGAGCTGACACTCTAGTCCGAGCGACGCGACTACCGTACCGTCCAGATTACCACCCAGACAATGGCATTGGCGCCAAGTTGACGAGATGGTGTGCACGGGGCACCCCGCCACGCCATCGCGAGTGACTTGGTATCCTCATTCTTTCCGTACACTTCGATCGCCTCCACTTCCTCTGGGCGAATCGCATCGGGGGTCATCCCCGGTCTGGGAATGCCGTCCACAAAGACGCACACGGACGATCCGAATCGCAGACCGCGACTGGCCACGCCACGCGACCGCTGCAGCGCCGAGCCCAGTGACCCACCGTATTCGCGCACCTCGTCGCCGGTGACGATGGCGGAATTGAACGGGCGCCATGCGAGCCGCTTGTCCATCTCTTTCGCCAGATACTCAGGACGCTCGGCCACAGCGACACGCGCCGAATCGAGCAGGCGTGACGCGTCCACGGCTTTGTTGCGCGGCACGTCCACCGAGTACACCTGCGGGACGAGGCCGGGGGCAGACACGCGCACGAGATACCGCCCGGGCTTCTTCACTTCGAGAAAGAAACGTCCCGTTGAATCCGTTTCGGTTTCCGCACCCGAACCCAGCACTTGCACGCGCGCGCCACGGGCAATGTCGAGTGGCCGCTCGCCAGCGGCGTTGCGATTGAGTCCGGCCGCACCGATGCCGCCGAAGACCGCCGTCACGTTGGCCTGCGTGACGATGGCACCGAGCGTCCGCGCATCGGGAATGAGCGTCACATCGAGTTCCGCATCGGCATCGACCACGCTGACCTGACGGGACAGCGGCGCATACCCCAGTCGCAACACCGACAATCGGTAGGTCCCCACCGGAACGGTGCCAAAGCGAAATCGGCCGCCTTCGTCGGTGCGCAGTCGACGGGTGAATCGCGCACTCGACAGTTCCACCGTCGCACCCGCCAGCGGCGTGCGATCAGCCTCACTTCGCACCGTGCCGTTGATGGAGTAGGCTGCAGGTTGCGCGAGGCTTGTCTGCACCCACGCATGTGCCAGAATCCAGAGCACGACACACACGCGCCACATGTGCTACCTCGGAACGATGACGACCTTGCCGTCGCGACCGGGCGACGCTGCCGCGACGATCGCCTCTTTGATCTGTTCGAGCGGATACGTGGCCTGCACCGGCGCGGACAGTTCACCGCTCGCCACCAACTGCGCCAGCTCGCTGAACAGCGCACGCTGTGTGTCCACCGACGCACGGCGAAACCAGTACGCCAGCCAGAAACCGCGCAGGGTGATATCGCGAAATACGAATGACGCCGGTGCGATCTTGCACGCCTCACCACTCATGGCGCCGTAGTTCACGACCGTTCCACCGACGGCGAGACTGCGCGCGATGCGATCGGTGGCCGCACCACCAGTGGCATCAATGCCCAGTCGAATCTTCGCCTTGTCGGTTGCACCGGCAACGCGTTTGTCGAGATCCGGACCGTCGGTGAGCACAACCTCCGCGCCCATCGCGCGGAGCGACGCGGCCGCTTCTTCACGACGCACGACATTCACCGTCCGAAGACCGCGCCGCTGGGCCAGCTGGATGAGGTACCGGCCCACGGCGGAGTTGGCGGTATTCTGAATGACCCACTCCCCCGGCTCGAGCGTGACGAACTCGGAGAGCAGCAACGCCGCCGTGGGCGGATTCACCGACAGCATGGACAACTGCACCGGATCGCCCACCTCCGGCAGCGGCGTCAGCTTCTCTTCGCGTGCAACCAGATGCGAGGTCCACGTGCCTGCGCCAACGGGCAGCACCACGCGCTGGCCCACGGGCAGTCGCACGCCCTCCCCGACTTCGAGCACGCGTCCAACGCCTTCGTTGCCCCCCACCGCGGGGAGCGGCGGCAGCATGCCGTACTGACCCGTCAACGTCAGCACATCCGACGGATTGATCGGCGCTGCGAGCACCTGTACGAGTGCCTCACCCGCGGCCAACGGCGGCAGTGAAAACTCGACACACTCGATGACGTCCTGCGGAACTGGTCCGCGTGTCGCGTACTGCGCGCGATGCATCTTCACAGGCGTGTCCGTCCTCGCTGCAATGTGGGTCAGACCAGGTCGTCGGCGGCGCGGTCGTGGATGGTCACGAGTTCAACGACCACCAATCGGCGCACCTTGGTGGGCAACTTGAGAATGGCCTGTTCGCCGACGCCTTTGCCTTGCAGCGCCCGCCCGATGGGTGATCCCATGGTCACGTGGCCGTCCACCAACTCGCCCGCATCACCAAACACCAGTTCATACGTCTCGCGCGCCTTGGTCTGCTCATCCTCCACCACCACGCGCGAGCCGAGTCCCACCTTGTCGGCGGCAATCTGCGCGACGTCGATGTTGGCGAGTTTCGTGACGCGCTGCGTCAGCTGTCCGAGACGCGCCTGCACAAACTGCTGCCGTTCAAGCGCCGCCTTGTACTCGCTGTTTTCCTTCAGGTCACCGAGTTCGACCGCTTTTCGGATTTCCTGCGGCAACGTGACGTTGAGCTCATACGAGAGCTTCTCAACCTCACGAGCCATCTTGGCGATGAGTTCCTGGAACATGCGCGGGCTCTGAAATTGGCGCGGCTCTGAGCGACGGCGGGCACTTCGCTCGATCGGACGGCGCGGCCGGACAAATGGCGAGCGCCCGGCCGTTTCGGGCCGGGCGCGAAGATCTTTGTAATATGGCACAGCCGTGTCGGGGTTCAACCCCGCACCGGGGCCCCGGCGGCGGTGGGCGCCCCGCGGCGGCGATTTTGACGCTGGCCGCGGCTAACTTGGAGCGTGATCGAACGCTCGGAACACGGCGACGTGAACGCCTATCGACTCTCGTGGTGGCGTAGCCGACTCATCGGCTACGGGGTCTACGTGTACACCACACGTGGCGTCATGATCGACACCGGCTTCCCTGCGGCGCGTCGTGAAGTCGACACCATTGTCGCAGCCGATCAGGTGCGTGGCGTGTACGTGACGCATCAACATGAAGACCACGCCGGCAACGTCCCGTGGCTCGCGCAATGCGGTATCCCGTTTGCGATGAACGCGGCGACGGAACACGCCTTGCACACCCGGCACCGCATTGGCTTGTATCGTCACATCACATGGCGGGCTACACCCGTCCTGCGTGCACCGATTGTGCCGTTCACCGAGCCGGGCCTCGCGCTCGAACACGCGCCCGGTCACGTGGACGACCATCATGTCGTCTGGGATTCGACGACCAATACCGTCTTCGCCGGCGATCTGTTCCTCGGTGTGAGAGTCGTCGTGGCACACCGGTATGAGCAACCGCTGGCGACACTGGCGTCGCTGCGCGCCGTGATTGCGCGAACGCCCGACCGCGTCTTCTGTGCGCATCGCGGTCTGCTGGCCGGTGGAACGCGACAATTGCAGGCGAAAGTCGATTGGATCGAGGGCAAAATTGGCGAGATCCACACATGGGCCGAGCGCGGCCTGTCCGTCCGCGAGATACGCATGCGCGTGTTGGGCGGCCCGACATCCACGCATTGGGCATCACGCGGCGACTATTCGCCGGACAACTTTGTCTTTGCGGTGCTGCGCGATACCGCGAAGAACGGCTGACGAGAATCGAGGCGACGCCGCTAGCGTGTTCCCGAGGCCGTTTGTGCCGCATGCGCATCGATCACCGCTTGCGCGGCCTCGGCAGGATCGTCGGTCAGGAGCAACAGATCGAGGTCGCCCGGCGAGATCTTTCCCTCGCCGGCGAGGCGAGACGTGATCCAACGAACCAATCCCGCCCAGTAATGTCGCCCAAACAGGATGACCGGAAACTGATAGATTTTCCCGGTCTGGATCAGCGTCAACGCTTCAAAGAGTTCATCCAGCGTGCCGAACCCACCGGGAAAAATGATGAAGGCGTTGGAGTACTTGATGAACATCGTCTTCCGTACGAAGAAGTATCGGAAATTGACGAGCGTATCGACGTACGGATTGGCCCCCTGTTCGAACGGCAACTCGATGTTGCACCCGACGGAGTGTCCTCCGCCTTCCTTCGCGCCCTTGTTGGCCGCTTCCATGATGCCGGGGCCGGCACCGGTGATGATGGAGAACCCTTTTTCCGCGAGCAGCTTCGCGGTCTCACGCGCCGCATCGTATTGCGGATCATCCGGGCCGGTTCGCGCCGAACCAAAGATCGTGACACCCTTGGTGATATCGGCCAGCGCATCAAACCCTTCGACGAACTCCGAGGTGATGCGCATGACGCGCCACGGATCGGATCGTGTGAACGCGCCGAGATCGCCGTGGGGTGACTGCAGCAATTTTTCGTCTTCCGTCAGCACGGGTCGGTCGCGCAGATCCTGGTCGATCAACCGCCAGTCCATCCGACGCACGCGTCGCGCGCCGCTCGAGACCAGCTCCGACTCGTCGGGTGCACGACCGGCCTTGCGATGCCCTTCGGAGGTGCGCTCCTTGAGCCCGTCGAGGGATTCCTGTTCCGCACGCGTGCGTGAATCCGGCGACGCTTTCTTGCCGGTGGCCGTGCGAGCTTGTTTTCCGCGAGCTTTCGCCATGATGACGAGGGATGGTGTTCGGCGATCCACCGGTCCGAGGCCGGCTTGATGTCTGCACATGATACCGCGAAGCACACGCGATTGCTGGTCGTGGTTGCCGACGGCGTGCGTCCAGACGTCCTCGCCAGTGAACTGGATGGCGGCCGCTTGCCGGCGATGGCGGCGCTGCGCGAGGCCGGCGGGCTGTATGCGGTCAGCTCCTCCTTTCCGTCGGTCACCGGTCCCGCGTACGCCCCGTTTGTCATGGGCCGACACCCGGCACACGTGGGTATGCCCGGGCTTCGGTGGTACGACCGCACGCGTTCGCTCCGCCTCTCGCCGGCGCAGGCGCGCAGCTACTCTGGCATCGACATCTGGCACACGGATGGTGATCTGGATCGCGCCATCCCAACCCTGTACGATCTGGCGCAGCCCTCGCTGGCGGGCATGATGATGATCGCACGTGGGGCGACGGCCGGACGTGTCGGTCGAGGCGTGGGCTGGTCGATTCGCGCAGCCTACGCGCACTTTCGCGGAGATCTGGACGGCTGGCGACGCACCGAGCAGGCCGCGGTCGCCGAGTTCCTGCGCCGTTTTGCCCGGGTCCGTCCAACGCTCTCCATGCTGGGCATCCTGAGTGCAGACAAGCTGGCGCACAAATTCGGCGGCGATTCGGACGTGGTGCGTCGCAGCATTCGCGATGTCGATGATGCCATCTCTCGTGCGCAGCGCATTGCGCGAGACGACGGCTGGGCGGACACGCTGCGCGTCTGGGTCGTGGGCGATCACGGCCACGCACCGGTCTCCCAACACGACGACCTGCACGGATGGCTGAGCTCTCTCGGGCACCGCGTGCTCGCCCACCCAAAACTCGGCGTACGTAACGCCGACGTCGCACTCATGGTGGGCGGGAATGCGATGGCCCATCTGTACCTCGAACCTGCGCAGCGCGAGCGCCGCTGGTGGGGCGATCACGCCGCGCGCTGGCAGCGGGTTCTCGACGGCCTCATTGCGCGACCGTCCAGCGATCTGGTGGCCGTCGCAGACAACGTGGACACCGTGCGCGTCTTTCACGAGGGGCGCGGCAGCGCCACGATCACGCGGACCCATGCGCGGCACGATGCACGCTGGACGTACGACGCGTCGCACGGTGATCCGCTGCTGCTGGGCGGCACCCTCACCGCGCTCGACGCCGTCGCGGCGTGGGACGCCTGTGCGTCGTCGCCCTATCCCGACGCCATCGTGCAGCTCGCGTCATTGGTGCCCACCGCGCGCGGCGGCGATATCGTGATTTCGGCGGCGGCCGACTGGGACCTGCGTTCGCGCTACGAGCCGACCACGCACGTGTCGACGCACGGCGCGTTGCTCCGCGAGCAGATGATGGTACCACTCATTCTCGATGCCCCGGCGGCGCGGATGCCGCAGCGTACGGCTGACCTGGTGCCGAGTGCGCTCGACCTGCTGGGCATCGACCATACCGGGCGCGAGTTCGACGGGCGCAGCTACGTGTGAATCGGCCTGCGCTCGCTGGTTTGTGAGCTTGGGAGGGATGCGAGCCAAACGTCTGAACGCGAAGCGCGCGGAGGCACACGAGGAACGGCGAACGGCTTTGTCGCGGAGACGCAGAGGCGCAGAGGCTCGGGACGGACAGGTTGGTGCAGTTTCCAAATGTTCTTCTTTGGAATGGCTCCGCGCCTGCTGAAAGCACGTCTCTGCGCCTCTGCGCCTCTGCGCCTCTGCGACAAAGCAGTTCCCCGTGCCTCGAGCACCTGGCTCTCGCCTGCTTACGAGCGTGTGAGGGATGAGAGCCAAACGTCTGAACGCGAAGCGCGCGGAGGCACACGAGGAACCGCGAACCACTTTGTCGCGGAGACGCAGAGGCGCAGAGGCTCGGGACGGACAGGTTGTTGCCGTTTCCCAACGTTCCTATTTGGAATGGCTCCGCACCTGCCGAAAGCACGACTCTGCGACTCTGCGCCTCTGCGACAAAGCAGTTCGCTGTGCTCATGCAGTTCTCACGCCGTTCTCACTCTGTGCGGTTGCGACTCCGCTCGGTGTCAAATCCCTCGGGATAGCGCTTGCGCAGTTTGTCGATGTTGCGCTGTGCGATGTCGTCGAGTGAGAGACCAAGGACGGTGGCGAATGCGCCGATGTACCACAGGCAATCGCCAAGCTCTTTCGCGAGCGCATCCTGATCCAACGGCGTGGCGTGAAAGAGATGTTTCTTGATCACTTCCGCCACTTCGCCAGACTCGCCCGTGAGACCGAGCGCGGCGTTGGCGAGCTGTTGTTCATGCGTGCGGTCGCGGCCCAGTGTGCGCGCGGCGAGTTGCTGGTATTCGTCGAGATGCATGCGTGGCCAGGGAGAGTGCGTTTACGATGCGGCGGTCGGCAAACGTCCTGCCGGTTGGGAAAGATACTGTTCGATCAGATCACACGCCGTGCCCGCGCCGTCCTCGGCCTGCACGACGGCGCCCACCTCCGCGGCGCGGCGCGCGAATGACGGCTCCTGCAATAGCGATTGCAGCACGTCGATCACATTGGAGGCGCGGTAGTGATTGGACAAAATCGTCCGGCCCACACCGAGCCGAGTGGCACGCCAGGCGTTGTCGGGCTGGTCAAATGCGAAGGGCACGCAGAGCAGCGGTTTGCCCGCCTTGAGTGCGGTACCCAACGTGCCGATCCCACACTGTTGCACAATGACCGATGCGCGCGGCATAAGGAGCGAGTGTGGTGCGGCATCGAGCATCAGCATGCTGGGCGGCAGTGTCGAGGCCAGACGCGCCGTGGTCTCGGCGCCTGCCAGAAACACCGCGCGCGTGTTCAAACGCGCGATAGCGCGAATGCTTTCGTCGTAGAAGTCGCCAGAGAGCTGCACGGCGGACGTGCCCAGCGTGAACACCACCGGCGGCTCGCCGTTTTCGAGAAACTGCTGCAATCGTGGCGCAAGCGACTGGCCCTGCGCCGAGTCGTTCACCAACTGTCCGGTGACGTGGGTATTGCGCGGCCAGTCCGGCTGCGGGGTGGCCAGCACGCGACTGAACATCGCCAGTACCAGCGGCGCCGCGAAGTGTCCCTCGAAGATCGGGTGCTTGCCGCGCGGAAGCCCAAGCTCTGCACGAAACTGCTGCACTGGCTCCACCCATCGCGCCGATACCACACGCATGACGCGTGCAAAGAAGTGCGCGACCCACGGCCCCAGGACTTCGAGTTTCTTGAGCGAGGGCAGCGGAGGCGGCACGCTCATCTCGTATCCCGACGCAAACGAGAGCGGAGCCAGCACGGTGGAAACCCAGCGGATGCCAGTCAACTCGGCGATCAACGGGGCCGCAAACCCCAGCGGCTGGCTCACGACCATATCGGCGCTTTCGGTCACTTCGCGCAACTGTCGATACGACTCACGGAGCGAGGGCATCATCACGTCGCGGAACAGGTACGTCGTGCCGTACCGCGGATCCATGAGCTTCTCGACCAGCTTCGGCATCTCGTCCGAGGTCAGGTCGATGGCCCGCCCCACCGGGTGAAATGGCAGCCCCAGTCGCGTCACGTCGTCACGAAAATGCTCCGGGAGCGCCATCACGGCCTCGTGACCGCGCTCGGACAGGGCAACTGCCAGCGCCAGGTACGGGTTCACGTCGCCGTACGACCCCCAACTGTTGATCACGATGCGCGCCATGGCGGGAAGATAGTCGCCGGGCGGCGGACTGGACCGCCGGGGTATATTGCGGCATGCCTTGGTTGAGCCTCGTCGCCACGTTGTCGCTGCGCGCACTCGTCAATCCGTTTCTCGCGATTGATCTCTTGCGTGTGGCCTGGCGATTCCGGCACCGGCACTGGTACCGCCGCTTCCCCTTTCTGCCGCTCCCCGCGCAGAAGTACGTGAAGTGGCGTATGTACACCGCCTACGGTGACGAAGCTGCCATTCCGCCGGCCGAGGATGTGATCGCGTTTGCCCGGTGGGTGGGGCGCCAGCCGTAACCGGCGCCACGCCCATGTCCGACCGCAAAGCCCTGTCGGAGCGACTCAAGGCGCAGGCGTACGGGTTGGGCTTTGACCTGGCCGGCATCACCACGCTTGGCGAACCGGCCACGCGCGCGCAGTTCGATACGTGGCTGGCCGCCGGCTATCACGGCGAGATGGGATACCTGGACGGCGACGGCGCCGAGTTACGTCGTGATGCCCGCCGTCCACATCCGGGCGCGACGCATGCGCTGGTACTGGCCATGTCGTATGGCGGACGCGAGCCCAGTGGCCCTGTGGCGCGCTACGCGCGTGGTGACGACTACCACGAGGTGCTGCGCGAGCGCGTGCGCGAACTGCATCACTGGCTCGAGCGCGAGACGGGTCAGACGATCAACGCGCGCCCGTACGTGGACAGCGGGCCCATCCTCGAGCGCGATCTCGCACAGCGCGCGGGGTTGGGCTGGTTTGGCAAGAGCACGATGCTCATCAACCCGCGCATCGGGTCGTTTTTCTTTCTTGCGTCGTTGTTTGTGGAGTTTGAGCTCGAACCCGATGCACCGTTCGAGGCCGACCGGTGCGGGACGTGTACGCGGTGTCTCGATGCGTGTCCCACCCAGGCGTTTGTCGCGCCGCATGTGCTCGACGCGACCAGGTGCATTTCGTATCTCACCATCGAGCTGCGCGGAGCGATTGATGAGGCGCTGCGTGCGGCGATGGGGGACCGGGTGTATGGGTGTGATGTGTGTCAGGAGGTGTGTCCCTGGAACGTGTCGTTTGCGGCTCCGCTCCGGGAACCGGCGTTTGCATCGCGCGACGGACTGAACACGCGTGACGCACGCGCGATAGTGCAGGAGCTTCTCGCGATGTCACAGTCCGAATTCAGTGCGCGTTTCAAGGGCAGTGCCATGAAGCGGGCGAAACGACGTGGGCTTGCTCGCAACGCGGCGGTGGTCCTGGGCAACGTCGGCACAAGCGACGACGTGCCGTTGCTCGACGCGGCGCTCGCGCACGACGAGGCGCTCGTGCGCGACCATGCGGCGTGGGCGCTCGACAGGATGCGCCCAGAGCGGCTAGCACCCTAGGACGTGTTGGCGATCCACGGCTCGAAACGACCCATTCGGCCCGTGCGGCGTCCACGTCGCGTCTCCGCAGCGATAGCGGGTGCCCCGCGCGCCTACTCTGGGTGCATCACCCACCTCGAACAGGAGCGCATCACCATGTCCAATCTCAGAACTCATCACCGCCATCGCTCAGCGAGGCGTTCGGCGGTGTCCGTGGCGGCAGTGTCCATTGTGGCGATCGCCCTCACCCTGCTGGCATGCGAGTCGGTCGCGGCGCAGTCGACGCGGTCATCAACGGCGCCCCCCGCGGTGCAGGCCGCAGTTGCTGCGACCACGCTCGGGAGCGGCCCCGATCTGCAGGGGCTCTGGGACTTCACGATGCGCGTCGGTGAACGGACGTCCACCGGATTCTTCGCGCTCGGCCCTGTCGAACGGGGATGGGCCGGCTCGCTCACACCGGACTCCACGAACACGCTGGCGATCCGTGTGCTTACCGTGGTTGGCGACTCGGTCCGGATGATCGTGGCCTCGCGTGAGGGCGACGTGCGATTTCAGGGGCGGCTGACCAACAACGCGCGTACGATGGAAGGCATCGTGGAGTACCACGGCGGCGCGCTGCTGCCGATGACGGCCACGCGCCGCACTCGGCGCGTCGTGCCGCACTGAGTCCTGCCGCACGCAGAACGGCGGTCACTCACCCTTGATCGCGCCCCGCCCCGAGCGCGATACTGAATCGTGACGACACGCGCGCTGGAAATGGGAAACGTCGGCTCGCCGGAGTCCGCCAAGGAGTCTGCCATCGAGCGGCGCGTCGTGCCGATTGGGGCCGTCGTGCTCACGACGTTCTTCGGCCTCCTCTACGCGCTGCGCGGCAGCATCGCATTGATCGACCGCGGCGAGGACCCGCGCTGGGCGCAGCAAGTCGGCTGGTCGCTCGTCATGTGGTGGACGTGTTTACCGCTGCTGCCGCCGCTTGCGGCGCTCGTCCGTCGCTTTCCAGTCGGTCCCCCGCGTCCGTGGCGAAACGCGGGTGTCCTTGTGATTGGCACGGTTGCGGCGGCCTGGCTGCGGCACGTCGTGATGACCCCCGTTGTGGTGGCGATCACGGGCGTCCCCGACGTCGCCGCGAGCGCTGCCGCGCGGACCCTCACGTACTTCACCGTATTCCTCGTGATGGTCGCACTCCTCCACGCGGTGCACTACTATCGCGCGGAACGCGCCCGGGCGGTGCGTGAGGCCGGGCTGGCCCGCGGACTGGCCGAGGCACGGCTCGCCGCGCTCCGAACGCAGTTGCAGCCGCATTTCGTTTTCAACGTGCTCAACGCCATCACGACCCTCCTGCACGCTGATCCGATGGCGGCTGACCGCATGCTCACAAGGTTCGCCGCGCTCCTGCGCGTGATCCTGCATGAGGGCACGGAGGAGCATCCGCTCGAGCGCGAACTTGATCTATTGGCGCGCTACGTCGAGTTGATGCAACTGCGTTTTGGTGACCGCATCGTCGTGGAATGGGACGTGGCCGATGCGACGCGTGACGCGCGTGTGCCCTTTTTGGTGTTGCAGCCGCTGGTCGAGAACGCGTACGAACACGGGCTCAGCGGAAGGGAGGCCGGCGGACGGCTCCGAATTGGCGCGGCACGAATGGGCGATCATCTGCAACTGGTCGTCGAGGATGACGGGGTGGGACTCGACGTGGAGTCAACGTCGATCATCGGACAAGGAAATGCTGAAGCGGGCAGTGGCATCGGCCTGCGCAACACACGCGATCGCCTGGCACAGCTCTACGGCGCGAGTGCGTCGCTCGAACTCGCACGCGCGCCCGGTGGCGGCACGCGTGCGCTGGTGACGCTGCCGTTCATCGATGCCCCGCATCCACGCGAGGGGCAACGTTCGTGAATACCGCAAGCGCACGCGCGTGGAAGGTATTGATCGCCGATGACGAGCCACTCGCGCGCGCCCGTCTGCGTGCGCTGCTCGCGCGACATCCCGAGTTCGAACTCACAGCGGAATGCGGGAGCGGTACGGCCGTTCTCGCCGCGCTCCGCGACGGACCCGCCGACGTGCTGCTGCTCGACATCCGCATGCCCGGCTTAGACGGTGTTGCGACGGTCGACGCACTCGCTCAGGAGGCGCCATGGGCATTGGAGCGTCCTCCGCGCGTCGTCTTTGTCACCGCGAGCGAGGAGCACGCGATCCGGGCGTTCGATCTCAACGCCGTCGATTACCTCGTGAAACCGATCGATATCGACCGATTCGACCGTGCGATGCGGCGGCTGCTCGAGACGCTCGGCTCACCGTCCCGCGCGCCTGATGCCGGAGCCATCGCGGCGGCTGACGCGGCGCTCCGGGTTGCGCTGCAGGCGCTTCGTGGCGACGCCCCTGCGCCCGTTCGCGACGACGATGATGACGCCACCACCCACACGCGTCGCGCGGATGGGCCGGAGGATGGGTATGTGAAACGCTTCGTGATCCGCGACGCGCGAGGGATGTACTTCGTGGCCATCGCGGACGTCGACCGCGTTGAAGCGGACGGCAACTACGTCGCACTCGTCGCCGGCGCGCGACGCCACCTCGTGCGTGAATCCATGCTCGCGGTCGAGGCCAAGCTCGACCCAGCCGAATTTGTGCGCGTGCATCGATCGCACGTGCTGCGGATCGACCGCATTCGCCGTCTGGAACCCTGCGGCCACGGCGAATACGAAATCACGCTGACAGACGGAACCCGGCTCACCTCGAGCCGGAGCTATCGGGAGCAGGTGCGGCAGTTGTTGCGCTGACACCCGCAGGGTTCCAGTCTCTCGTGCACGCGGAGCGAAGCGTTTCGGGTTAGTTCACGTCCTCTGAAACGGAGAGTGACATTGCGAAGCGCGCCGCAGGCATTCGGCTCGGCACGACGCTCGATTGTTGTCAGGTGAGCAAGTCCAGCACAAGAAACACCACTACGAGCAGCATCAGAGAATTCAGTCGAACGCGTCGTTGGTCCCGGCGCCATTTGCGACCCGCGTCTGTCCAGACATCGGAGTTGGGCCCTGGCACAAAGAACGGGGGATTGAGCGGATCTTTGAATAGCTCGTCGGGGCCGCGGCCGCTGAATCGAACTCTGAAGTAAATCTCCACCGCGACAATAAGCAGGATGAATACGTAGCCAAACCCGGGCCCCAGCGAACCATCGAGTGACACAAACACCTCCGAACAGATGTATGCGGATCACCGAATCCGACGGAGAATGAGAGCGACGTGAAGCGCGTTCGTCAACCAAAGACGCCGAGCCGCTTCAGCTGAACAAGGCGACCCACCACCGTCATCGCCCCAAGCGACCCCATGGCAACCAGCCACCACGCGAGATCGGGCCCGCCACTGAAGAGGTCTTCCCAGCGCAGTCCGACGAAACCCGGCAGCAGCGTTATCCCGATCAGAAAGACAACATCCACCACTATCGCACGCCACGCGCGGCGAGTTGCGCCGGACTCGTGAGATGGTTGCCGCGCCAGGCGCAGCTCACGCACCAGCGTCCGCAGTTGCATGAGCAGCAAGATCCCCATCCCCGCCGAAATCAGTGCGAATACCAACTGATGACGTGACTCGGCACGCGGCATCGGCTGCCCGACGAGTCGCGCGGCAATGTCGTCGGCCAGACGGTGGCTGGTGGGCGTGAGTGGCCAGGGAATGGCGGACGACGCGTTCGTGAGTACGACCACGCCCCACCCCGCATCGGGGAGCATCACCATCTTGCCGCGAAAGTCCGGCACGATGCCCCCGTGATGCACGGCGCGTATGCCACCGATCCGTCCCTCGCGCCATCCGAACGCATACGAGAAGCCGTCGGAAGGCGCACCGCCGGTCTGGATATGCCGCACGGTTTCGGGACGGAGAAATTGCCCGCTGCCTGTGCGTCCCTGCTGCAGGAACATCGCGAGAAACCGGGAAAGATCCTCCGCGCTGCTCATCAACCCCGCTGTTGGCAGTCGATCCGGTTCCCCGCCGAGCGTCGAGGTGATTGGAAAGCCGAACGCATAGACATGACCGCTGGCAAATCCGCTGGATATCGCCTGCGCGCGAACGGTGAAGCTGCTGCGCATCCCCAAGGGACCGAAAATGTTCTGCTCGACATACTGTCCGAACGGCTGACCACTGACAGCTTCGACGATGCGGCCCAACACGAGATAGTTCGGACTTGCGTACGCGTGGGCGGAGCCCGGTTCTCGCAAAGGCGCTACCGTACGGAGCGCCTCGACGTGGTCCGCGAGTGTTCGGCGGGAGCCTCGGGCGACGGCATGCGGGAGTCCACTCGTATGGAGCAACAGCTGTCGGACCGTGATCGTCGCGCCCGAGTCGGCTGACGCTACGCGAAATCCGGGCAGATACGTACGCACCGGCGCATCGAGCACAACCTTGCCGCGTTCCACGAGTTGCATCACGGCGACCGCCGTGATCGACTTGCTCATCGAACCAAGCACAAAGCTTGTCGAGCCAGTGATGGCGCGTTCCTGTTGGTCGACGCCGAAGTTGCGCAGGTGAACAAGACGGTCACGATGGACAATCGCGATCGACGCACCGGGCACACGATCGGCACGCAACAATGCTTCGGCGTAGCGATCGATCTCGGCGAACTGCGACGGCCACGTGGCGCTGTCCTGCGACACTTGCGCGTCCATTGATCGTGAGGACGCCAGGGACGCGAGTGCAAGGGTGGCCAATCCAACACGTTTGAGCATGCACTCTGTACGCTCGCCGCTTCGAGCAGTTTCGCGGCAGGGACCACTCATGCCACTTTGCGCGGCAAAGCGGCAGCATATATTGCAGTGACGCTTCCCGCATGACGCCATCCGCCCTGCCATGCCGCATCCCTCCCCCGACTTCCTCGCACTCCAGTCAGCCCTCGCCGGCGAGTACTCGCTGCAGCGGGAGCTCGGCCGCGGCGGTATGGGCGTCGTGTACCTCGCGCGTGATGTGCAGCTCGACCGGGACGTGGCCATTAAGGTGCTGCCCACGCATCTCGCGCAGCATGCCGCCTCGCGTGAACGCTTTTTGCGCGAAGCGCGCACCGCCGCCGGCTTGTCGCACCCGCATATCGTCCCCATTCATCGCGTCGGCGAGGCGGGCGGGTTTGTCTTCTTTGTCATGACGTTTGTGGACGGTGAGACACTGGGCGAACGATTACGCACCCGTGGACCGTTGCCGCACGCCGAGGCCGCGCGTGTTCTGCGCGAGGTAGCCTGGGCGCTTGCATACGCGCATGGCCGCGGCATTGTGCACCGCGACGTCAAACCTGACAACATTCTGCTCGAGGCGTCCACCGGCCGCGCACTGGTCACCGACTTCGGTATCGCCCATGGCGGCGGCGAGTCCGATGGACAGCGCGACGCGGGGCTCATCATGGGCACCGCCAATTTCATGAGTCCTGAGCAGGCGGCCAACGCGCCCGTTGATGCCCGCAGCGACTTGTATGCACTGGGTGTGGTCGGCTTTCTCGCCGTCAGTGGACGATTGCCGTTCGAGACGCAGAATGCCGCGTCGCAGAACGCGCACGCCGTGATGGTTCGTCAGGCCACCGAGGCGCCACCAGCGGTATCGCGCGTCGCACCGGGACTGCCGTCATCGCTGGCGGCCGTCATCGACCGGTGTCTCGAGCGCGATCCCGCACGACGCTTTGGTGATGGCGAGGCCATGGCGGCGGCGCTTGCGCCGTCCACAGACACGAAGCCCGCGCTCCCGCCGATGCTGCGTGCATGGCTTGGCGCACGGAACCCGCTCATGGTGCCGTACCTCGGATGGTTCGGCGCCTTTGGTGCGCTCACGACCGCCAATCTCATCGCGTGGGTCACTGGCAACAGACCCGCCGGCTTTGGCGATATCCCACTGCTTGCCAGCATTGCATCGCTGCCGCTGCTGCCCATCATCGGTTTTCATCTCAACCAGGCGCAGCGACAGTTCCGTGCCGGACATACGTTGACCGATCTTCGCTCGGCGCTCGAGATTGCGCGACGGGAACGCGAAGAGTCCGAGTTGCTCACACGCGAGAAAGACGAGGGGACCGCTCGCCGACTGCTGCGCGTTGGCACCGTGCTCTCGGCAGCGTGGCTGGCCGTCTCCATCGGTCTCTTGATGGCAGGTGTGATCCATGAGAATCGTCGCTCGCCGCAAGTCTTTGGCGTCTCACTCAACATCTTCCTGATCTTCACACCGGTGCTGAGCACGATGCTCTTGGGTGCCATCAGCAACGCGCTCGACGTGCAGTTCATCCCGAACGCGATCCGCAAAGGGTGGCAGACCGGCATTCGCGATCGCCTGTGGAACAGCAAAGTGGGCAACTGGCTTGCCAAGCGACTTGGTGCGCCAGAACAGTCGCGCGCCGTCGGTGGCGGCGTGTTTCGCGCCACCGAGGCGGCGCTCGGACTCGCGGTGTCCGAGCTCTTTGCGGCGCTGCCGAGTGCGTTCCGCGAAAACCTCGAGGAGCTTCCGGCAACGGTCGCCGCACTCGAGGCCACGGCGGCCGCGGCCCGCGCCGAGTTGGATGTGGTGGCGGCACTTGCCCCGTCGGGCTCAGCCGATGCGGCGCTCCTTGACCGGCGACGCAGCGCCGCCACCACACAGCTCGGTGCCAGCGTGGCGGCGCTGGAAGGGATTCGACTGGATCTCTTGCGCCTGCACTCGGGCGCGAATGATCTGGCACCACTGACGACGCTGATCGAATCGGCGCGTCAGGCTGGCGACGACATCAAACGACTGGCGGAGGCGCAGCGAGAGGTAGCGGACACGCTGCGAGTGACGGATCGGTAGGCAGCGACACAGTGGTCAGTTTGTCAGTGGTCAGACAACGGCTGAGTTATGGATCGTCAGTCCGAGTGCTCAGTGTTCAGTTCAACTGGAGACTCAGAACTCGGACTGACGACCCACGACTCAGCGGTGGACTGACGAACTGACACACCCGAACTGACGTACCGACCGATGACGAGTACTCGGTTGTTCAGACCTCAGACAACCGCTGGGCTCCGGGTCGTCGGCTCGTGCGACCTCCGTGTCTTCCCGACCCGCTGACGTGCTGCGCGCCGAATGAGCCACTCCGCCACGATGACGTTGATCACCCAGCCTGCACCCATCATCACCGCTCTTGGACCTACTCCGGGTGGGCCGTCGACCAACAGAAACCACGGTAGGTGGGTCAGCACCTGTGTGCCGGCGCCCATGCCAATGGCGTACGCGCGAATCATCCAGTGGCCATGCGACACGAAGTCGCGCCGACGAATCGCGCCGAGCGACCACAGGATGGACGCGAGCATTGCCGTGCCGAAAATCATGCGTTCCAGGTACACCAGTTCCCCATCGTTCGCTGGCCACGGATAGACGTTCGCCATCCAGAGGCCTGACAACGCCACCAGCAGTCCACTCACCATGAGCACGTACCCTGCACGTTGGTGCCACAGACGATGGCGGCGGCGAATTCGCGGTGAGAACTGGAACGCCCCGACGAAGCTGAACACGAGTGCGGCAACGGCATGTATCGCGATTGGAAACGGCGCACCCAGGAATCGTGCGTTGTCCGGCGTGATGGCAGCGCCCTGGCCAATTTCGGCCAAGCGGACGCTGCCACCAATTGCCGGGACCACACTCAGCGCGACGAGGAGCGCGGGAATCAGTCTGTCTGCGGTCGTCGACTTCATGTGTGATGTCGCCGTGCGTCAGCGCTGTGCTGCGTTTCGACGATTGAACCGCATACCCACCATGACGACGACATCGTTGCGCGTGTCCGAGCTGCCCGTTCCCACGAGTGGCTTGAAGCCGGTGGCGTAGTCACGCACTTCCACACGCACGCCAAGTCGACCACGACCGAGCTCTGCACCCGCGGCGACGTATCCGGCCACGTTGTTGGTCGCGTCGGCGTCGATCGAGCGATAGTTGTAGCTCCGCGTGCCAGCGCCAGCGCCGACAAACGGACTCAGGGTCGCGGCGCGGTCAGCAAACCACGTCGTGGGCCGGACTTCCACACCCAGGTCGGAGGTGAACACATCGAGCTTGGGATCGTTGGTGGTGGCGATGTCTCGGCTTCGTGCCCAACCGAACGTTCCCGTCACGGCCAGCATCGGCCGCACCAGCCACGACACTTGGGCGGCGCTCATCTGGGCATCCTTGACCTGCGTGCGTTGAGCACCCGTACCGACGAGGGCGCCGCTCGTGAAGCGCAATTCCCACGTGGGTGCGCTGGCGGCGGGCGATTGTGCTGCCACGGTCCGCGCGGACACCACCGTTGAAACAATCGCACTGGCCGCGAGAATCGCCACGTGCGCGACCGCCCGACGGCGCACCCAGCGGGGGACCAGGAGGAGCAGGTGCGGCGCGGACACGATGGATGAGAGCAACATGGGAGGGGTCTCGGAAAAGATGTGGGTGATCAGCTGGCAATCGCCGCTGCCGTTCGGGGCGCCGATTGATTAGTGTACTACATACACTGTTACGGTGTATCATATACACAGTTTCAAACCTGTCAACCCTTTTGTGGACAGATCGGCATGGCCGGACCGAAAAAAGCGAAGACCCTCACCCACGATCACATCATGCAGGCCTCGGTACGGGTGGATGCGGAACTGCGGCGCCGGAGCCAGTTGCTCTGGGACGACCGCTCACTCGCGACCCGCGGACCCAAGGCGGCGTTCACACCCGATGACGTGGTGAAGGCTGCCGTCCAGATCGCCGACGAGGACGGTCTGAGCGCGGTGACCATGAGCGCCGTGTCGGCCCGGCTCGGGCTGACCACGATGGCGGTGTATCGCTACTTCCCGAGCAAGGAAGCGCTCATCGACGCGATCGTCGACGCGGGTTTGGGGCAACCGCCTCGGCCGTCGCCGGATGCACGTGCCTGGCGGGACGATGTCGCGCAGTGGATGCGCGCCAAACGCGCCATGCTGTGCGCGCGGCCGTGGTTGGCCGAGTTGCCGTTTGTGGCGGCGCCCCATGGGCCCAACTGGCTTCTGTGGCTGGAGGCGCTGCTCCAGCCTCTGATGCGGACCGGCGTGCGCCCCGCCGACGCGGGCGAGTTGCTCAGCGTCATCGACGGGTACACACGCGGGGCGTCGGATACGGCGATCTCACTGGCGCGCGCCCGTGCGCGCGGTATTTCCATGGACGAATGGGCGGCCGCGGTTGGGGCCGACCTTGGTCGCGCGATCGGTGATCCGCGCTTTCCCTCGTTCGCCGCGCTGCTCACCTCTCCCTCCGACGGCGCGCCGCGCTCGATGGATGCGTCGTTCGAATTTGGCATGGCGCGTGTGCTGGACGGCATCGAGCGGTTTGTCGAAACAGGTGACGACTGACGACGTCAACCACCCATCAGCAAATCCAAAAACGCCGACCCATACCGCTCGAGCTTTGCTTCGCCCACCCCGGGCACCTGCAACAGCTCGCGCGCGGTGGTCGGGCGCCGCGCCACCATCTCCAACAACACTTTGTCGCCGAACACGATGTAGGCCGGCACGCCCGCTTCGTCGGCCAGCTCGCGTCGCAGCACCCGAAGTCGTTCGAACAGATCGCGTTCATCGTCATCGAGTGAAGCAACATCGGGTCCGCGGGATATGCGGGCGCGTGAACCCGCGTCCGTATCAAACGCCAGCCCTGCTGGCGCGCGCCGGCCGCGGGTCGTGCCCGCCTGCGCCTGTATCAACTCGGCAATGCGCGCCTCGACACGGACGCCGGTGCACACGTCGCACGACTCCTGGCACGGCGCCACGATTTCATCGAAGTGCGCGACCAGCGCCTGGTGACGGCACTTGCCACGCTCAACCAGTTCGAACAGCGCGATGGTGGCCCGACGCGTGCGTTCGCGCACCTCGTCGTCGTCGAGATTGTCCAGGAACCGCTCGTGCAACATCACATCGGCCCACGAATAGAACATCACGCAGTCACTGGGCAGTCCGTCACGACCGGCTCGGCCGATCTCCTGATACCACGACTCGATGTCCTTGGGCATGTCGCGGTGGATGACGAAGCGCACATTGGACTTGTCGATGCCCATGCCAAACGCCACCGTCGCCACAATCACGTCGCAGTCGTCCCGTTGAAACGCTTCCTGATTGTGCGCGCGTTCATCGGGTTCGAGACCTGCATGGTACGGGAGTGCGCGAATGCCCTGCGCTGACAGAAACTCTGCCGTCTGCTCCACGCCTTTGCGACTCTGACAGTATACGATGCCGCTTTCGCCGTCGTGCGCACGAATCAGCGCCAGCATCTCGGCGCGTGTATTGCCGCCCTGCCCCTTCTTTCGCGCGGCGATCTGGAGATTGGGCCGAAAGAACGATCCTTTGAATCCTGCGGGCTTGCGCATGCCAAGCTGACGGAGAATGTCGAGCGCCACACGCCGGGTTGCTGTCGCCGTGAGCGCCAGCACGGGGACATCGAGCTGTTCCTTGAGTCCCTGCAATCGACGGTACGACGGCCGAAAGTCATGGCCCCACTGACTGATGCAGTGCGCCTCATCCACCACGAGCAGCGAAATCGGACAACCGCGCACGAAGTCGCCCAGATAGCCATCGAGTGCCTCGGGCGCGAGAAACACCAGTTCGTATTTCCCGGCGCGAAACGCGTCCATTCGCGCCCGACGTTCATCAAGCGACAACGTCGAGTTGATCGCAGCCACGGAAAATCCGAGACCAGCCACCGCGTCCACCTGATCTTTCATCAGGGAGATGAGCGGAGAGATGACAAGAACGGTGCCCTCGAGCAGCCGCGCGGGCAACTGATACGTGAGCGACTTGCCCGCGCCGGTCGGCATGAGGGCGATGCAATCTTTGCCAGCGAGAACGGCGTCGATGACTTCGCGCTGTCCGGGGCGGAATTCGTCGAAGCCGAACACATCGCGCAGGACGGATTCGGGCGTGCGGGGGGCGGGTGAGCGGTGGTCCGGCACAGGTGCGCGAGTGAGCGAAGGCGTCGCGAGGCGGTCGACGCGGTTGATGCCATGATGCGAGAGTATGTACGACAACGTAACGGACCGCTGGCGTGTCGTGTGCTGCACACGGAAACCTACCACACCCTGATGATCCACCTGCCCGTTCGTGCCTCGAACGCGCGGCGTGCAGCGCGCGGGCAGGTCTCGCGTTCCTCCGCGCCCTCACTCCTCCAACAACAAATCCCCACAGGCGACAACGGTGCCCATCTTCGCGACCGACTCGTGCACGTTTACGTAGAAGTACCCGCTGTCGGGGAGCGACACCCGCAATGTGGCCCTTCCTTCGGTGGTCCCTGCTGCGTTCACCTGCAGCAGCGTGTAGGCACCCGCATCGCCGAAGATCGGGCCGCCCTTTGCACAGCTCCCGCGGTGGATGTGCCACGGACGACGCGAGCCCGCGATGTCCCCACTGAACTTGATGTCGACCGCCGTCGTTCCGGCAACGGTGCCGCCGACCATGCCAACGAGGCCTTTGATCTTGGACAGTCCCGTGCCGCGCACCATACCATCCCACGCGATATGGCGACGCGCCACGGCACGGGCGCGCGAGGATGAACCAGCGACGAGTACCACCACGACCAGGACAAACCCGAGAATGGATGCGGTGCGTGGGAATACGTGGCGCGTGCGTGTCATGCGAGGGTACCTCGAGGCGTGCGAAGAGGAGCGAGGATATGCTGGAGCGTGTCTGCGGAGCGAAAGACTTCGACGGGCTACTTCATGGTTTTGAGCACACGGTATGCGCCCCGTGTCTTGAGGGTGACGTGTAGTTCCTGCGACGACCAATTGCGCCAGAACCAGCCATGCACGCCGTCGTACACGGCGACGATCATGCCACGGTCGTCGCGCGCGGTGCCCTTTTCGTATGTGTGCGCCGCCACGTCTTTCGGCGCGTTGTGCGGCTCGCCATGTCGGTGGAAGTACACCTCGTCGCCGTCCGAGCGCCATTCGTAGTACGCCGTGTCGCCCTGCGGCATGTCCAGCTTGAGTTCGAGCCCCTGATTCGGCGCGAGCGTAATCGTCATCGAGTCGCGCCACGCGGAGGTGGTCGCGACGCCGGCGTCCGACGGCAACACGGCAGGCGAAGAAGCCGGGGTGCCTGCAGCCTCGGCGGCGGCCTGCGCGAGCGCGACCTTGATCTGCCCCATCTTCGTGAGGCCCAAAACGGCGCCGACGCCGGTCGGATCACGCCCCGTCTCAGCCGGCAGCACCACACCAACGGCCAGTGCGAGTGCAACCGCGCACGCGGCGATCGTCGCACGTCGCAGGACTGACGGCGACGGCAGTGCAGCAACGTCGGGGGCGTTACCTGTTGGCGTCGCCATCTACGCCGACGTCGCGAAGAAGTAGTCGTTCAATTGGTACACCACGAGCGCCAGACCACCCACCAGCAGCGTGACATTCGCGGCCGTCGCGTGTCGCAAGAAACTTGCACGCCGCCGCCAGTAGCTTATCGCAATCAGCACCACGCTCAGCGCCAGCAGCTGTCCGATCTCCACGCCAACATTGAAGGCGATCAAGTTGGCCAGCAGTCCGTCGCGCGCCATCTCGAAGTCGAGCAGTTTGGTGGCGAGTCCAAGCCCGTGGCAGAGACCAAAGAACATCGTAGCAGCTCGGGCATCGGGTGCGACGCCGAACCACTTCGCCAGCACGCCGAGATTGTCGAGTGCCTTGTACGCCACCGACGCCCCGATGATGGCGTCGATCAGATAGGCATTGATGTGGACGCCGGTCAACACACCGGCGATGAGTGTGATGGAATGGCCAACGGCGAAGAGCGTGACGTACACGCCGATGTCCTTCAGCCGGTACAGGTAGAAGATGACGCCAACCAGAAAGAGCAGATGATCGTAGCCAGTCACCATGTGCTTCGCACCGAGGTAGATAAACGGCGCGATCCGCACCCCGAACGTTTCCATGATGTAGCCCTTGTCGCCGAGGGCGACCCCGTGCGCGAGCAGGACAGCGGGCGCGGCCACGAGCAGCGTCGCGCACAGCACGAGGACACGCCCCGCCGAAACAACCGTGAGCCGCGAATGGACTGACTCTGTCATGCCGGTAAGATGCACGGCGGACCTCGTCAGTGACGGCTGTCCGGCCCCCCGTGGAGATTGGAGCGTCACCTTGACATATCTTTAGCCTTACCTAATTCTTATTTGCGGCGCAGTTTATTCACCTTTCCCTCTTTGGGTGTTGGTTATGTCCGGTCCTCCCCAGCTGCCCGTAGGTTCGCGGCGCGTTCTCACGCGGCGATGGGCGATGCGTTCCGTCGCCGTGCTGACCGTCGTCCTCGCATCCTGTGGCGCACCGCTGCTCCCCGATGCGCCCGACGACACGCTGACCCTCGAGGGTCCGTTCGACGGCCTGACCGGTGTGCAGGCGTCGGCACATGCGGTGGGTGATGGCGAATTTGCCCGCCACTTCAATCCGGCCACGGGACTGGGGCCGGTGTTCGTGGCGACATCGTGCAGTGCCTGCCATGTCGCCGACGGTCGCGGCCACCCGGTGTTCAACATCACGCGATTCGGGCGCCCGGGTCCCGATGGGTTCGACGCCATGGAGGCCGAGGGCGGGCCGCAGTTGCAGCACCGCGCCATCGCCGGCCATGTCGCGGAAGCACTGCCGTCCGTCTTCCACCGCTCGGCGCAGTTCATGGCGCCGGCCGTCTCCGGTCTCGGTCTGCTGGAGGCCGTCCCAGATTCCACACTCATCGCGCTCGCGGATCCCGATGATCGCGATGCCGACGGCGTCTCCGGCACGCTGTCTCTGGTCGCCGCGTCGCCGTTCGTTGAAGCCGTTCGTGCGCACGGGCAATCCGCCGCACAGGAGCAGCGGGCGCAGCGCACCCTCGTCAACGGTCAGTATATCGGTCGCTTTGGCAAGAAGGCGCGCGCCGTTGATCTCACACACCAGACGGTGGTCGCGTACTCCCAGGACATGGGCATCACCTCGGAGTTGATCCCGCAGGAGCTGTACAGCGGCCGGAGCGGCGGCATCGTCGCCGATGCCATTCCTGATCCGGAAGCCGCAGGCTCGGTCGTGGACGCCGTCGTGTTTTATCTGCGCACACTGCGCGCGCCGCCGCGACGCCGCGCCACGAGCGCCGATGTGGCGAGCGGCGACAGTCTCTTTCGGCGTATTGGGTGCGCGTCCTGTCACACGCCGACGCTCCGAACAGGTCGTTCGTCGATTGCACCACTCGACCGGGTCGAGTTTCACCCGTTCACGGATCTCCTGCTGCACGACATGGGACCTGAACTCGACGACGGATACACCGAAGGCAATGCCACGACGTCAGAGTGGCGCACCGCACCACTCTGGGGCGTCGGCATCGCCGAGCGAGCACAAGGCGGAACGCCATTCTATCTGCACGATGGGCGCGCCCACTCGCTGCGTGATGCCATTCGATTCCACGGCGGCGAAGCGTCCCGCAGTCGCGCGGCGTTCAACGCGCTCACCCCGGCGCAGCAGGAACAGCTGCTTGCGTACTTGAGGTCACTCTGATGTCGAGCAGTCCGACAACCGCGCCAGCTACGATGAATCGTCGCCGCTTTCTGCGCGTGCTCGAGCACGGTGGCGCCGCGGCATTGGGTGCGCGCGTGGGCAGTGCCTCCGTGGCCGCGAGCCTTCTCGCAGCCTGCGGAGGACTGCGGTTTGCGCCCTCCTCGCTGCAAGGCAGCCTGCTGATGGTCGCACGCGCCGATATCACGGCCACCGGCGTGCTGGTCGATGCGCCCGAGGGCGCCCTGCCGATTTTTGTGCGCGCCGTCGAGAGCGATCGATTCCGGGCTCTCTCCACACGGTGCATGCACCGTGGATGCCAGGTCGAGCCGGCCGCCGACCGCTTTGTGTGCCCCTGTCATGGCAGCGAGTACGCGGCCGACGGCTCCGTGCTCACCGGGCCGACCGAGCTGCCACTGGTGGAGTACCGCGTGACGGTCGCCGACACGCGCGTCACCATTCATCTGGATGAACCGGTGACGCGGAGCACGCCGTCATGAACGTCGCAGTCGCATTGCAGCCACATCGTCTCGCGCGTGCTTTCGCACGGGGAATGCTGGCCACGCTCTTGCCTGTGGCGCTGTCCGCACAGAGCGATTCCACCCGTCGCGCCATTCGGGACACCGCCACGGTCCAAGGCAGCATTTACAGTCGTCCCTTCATCGCGACCACCAGCCGCGTCTCACTCGGTGGGTACGCCGAAGGCAATACCAACTACTTCGTGGAAGACGGCCTGACGGACGGCTTCTCCATGGAGCTGCGCCGGTTCAACATCTTTCTGTACGCACCGATTGCCACGCGGGTGCGCTTTTTCACCGAACTCGAATTCGAGCACGGCACCGAAGAAATCGCGTTGGAGACGGCGCAACTCGACCTGCAGCTCACGCCCGCGCTGACGGCTCGCATGGGGATTGTCCTGCCGCCGATCGGAGCGTTCAACCAGAATCACGACTCACCACGCTGGGAGTTCGTCGACCGCCCGTTAGTCTCCACCCGCATTCTGCCGGCGACGTTGTCCGACGTGGGTTTTGGACTGGTGGGCCGCGTGCGACCGGGGCGACGCACGACGCTGACCTACGACGCGTATATCACCAACGGTCTCGGCGATGGCATCATCGACAACGCCGAAGGTCGCACCTCGCTCGCGGCGGGAAAACGCGACGAACAGTTTGCGGAAGACAACAACGGCTCCCCAGCCGTGTCAGCACGCCTTGGATTGCAGCATCGCGTGTTTGGCGAGCTTGGGCTGTCGTACTACGGCGCGATCTATAACCGCTATCGCGTCGATGGCATCCAGGTTGACGACGCTCGTCGCGTCACCATGGCGGCCGTCGACTTCTCCACGGCCATCGGCCGGGTGACGATTCGCGGCGAACTCGCGCAGGTCGCGGTGCAATTGCCATCGTCACTCAACGAAGTGTTCGGCGCCCGGCAACGCGGCGGGCACCTGGATGTGGTGCTCCCGCTGCTGCAGCGCCGGATGTTGGGACAACCGAACGCCACACTCAATCTGGCATTTCGCGCCGAGTACATCGACCACAATGTCGGACGGTTCTCGTCCACCGGCGCGCCGATCCGTGATGACGTCCTCGCGTGGGTCCCGGGGGTGAGTCTCCGGCCCAATGCCAGCACGGTGATCAAGCTCAATTACCGCCGTCATCGAACCCGCGATATCCTCGGCAACCCGGCCGCTCGAATGGGTGGGTACCAGGTCGGCTTCGCCACGTATTTCTGATAATGGCATTTCCTGCGTCCTGACTCCTGTCGCCGTTCCTGCTTCCCTGTGTCCTTCTCGCGGCGACGCATGTTTGAGACAAGGGCACAGGGCGGCAGGAGAAGCGACAGGAGTCAGGAAGCAGCGCTGACGTTCCGCGCCGAGCGATGATTCGTGCTGCTACCCCATCGTGCGAATCAATTCCGCAATCCGGTGCGCAACGCGCATGGTTCGTGGCATCCGCATTGCGTTCATGGCAATGGCGACCCCGATGCCGGCGTCGGGATACATCCGCAGCTCCGACGTGAAACCAGCGCCGCCACCTTCGTGATTGAGAAATGACGTCGCGCCAACCCGGCCGAACTTCCAGCCGAGTCCCACCCCTTCGCGCGACTCGATGCCCGCCGCGCCGCGGGCCAGCATCGTCTGCATCAGACGCACAGACTCCGGGCGCAGCAGTTCGCCGCCGTCGGTCATCTGCCGTTGCAGAAACTGCGCAAAGCCGGAGACGGTACCAATGAGCCCGCCGATCGCCGACGCGTTGAGCGCGTAGGCGTTGAGTGCGACCATGCCGTGCGAATGCGTGCCGTACAAGCGACGGGTCACCGCCGGGAACAGCGCACGCAAGACAACGCGCATGGGGTCCCATCGGTCGATGTACCCGGTGGCGGCACGCGCGCGCCACGCGTCGACGCTGGTGAACGACAGGTCATCACCAAGCGGCGCCAGCACGGCGCGTGTCACGTGTGTGCGGTATTCCGTTCCCGTCACCCGTGTGATGACTTCGCCGAGCAGCGCGTAGTTGACATTGAGATATTCGACGCGGGTTCCGGCCGGCCGGGAGGCGCTGAGCCGAAAGTCATGGAGCGCCGCCGTTGAGTCCGGCGCTGGCTCGTCCGGAAAGTGTACCGCGAGCAATCCGCGCAACGAATCGCGGAGCCCCGACTGATGACTCAGTAGATGCCGGAGCGAGATGTCACCCACGGCGCGCATGGCGGGGACGTAACGTGCGACGGAATCGTCGAGCGTTACCAGGCCCTGCTCCACCAGCTGCATGATGGCGGTGGCCGTAAAGAGCTTGGTGCCCGAGAACAGGTGGTAGATGGTATCGACGCGCGCCGGCTCACCCGTATCGAGGTTGGCCACCCCGAACCCATCGGCCCAGCGGAGGCCGTGGTGATCGACCACGGCAACGCTTGCGCCGGGCACATTGCCCTCCCGAAGCGACCGCGTAATCGCCGCACGCAGCGCCACCGTGGGTGTTCCCAACGGCTGAGCCGGGAACTCGTACGTGCCACGAATGGCGTGTTCGAAGGTCCCCAGTTCGTGTGCGTCCGTGGCAAACATCGTCTATCCCTCCGCCAGAGTTCGTCCCACTGCCTCCGCGCTCCGTGCGCGGCATGCGTGATACGGGGAACCATGGGGTGCACCGCTTACGCCAGCGCTTACACCTTCGTGCCTTTGTGCCTTGGTGGTAAAATCGCAGTGCCGAGCATGTGGAGAACGTCAGTATCAGATCGATCGCACCAGATCCCGGCGGGCGTAGACGTAGTGCAGCGCCACATAGTGCAGCAGCTGCACACCAACGCCGATGGCCGCCAGAATGAGCAGCAACACTCCGCGCCCCGGCTGGTTCAGCAGCTCGTCGAGGCCGCGCGGGAGCGCCAGCGCGCCGATCATGACAAGCGTCATCGGGACAATCGCGACCAGCTTTGCCTGAACAAGCGCCAATGGTCCGAGCGCGCGAAACCACTGCGAGATCGGCGAAAGGACGAGGACTGCCATCAGATCCAATCGCCAGTCTACGGGGTTGCTCGGTACTCCCATGAGAGTGCGTGGTACCTGGAAACGCTCGAGAACAACAAAGACGCAGCTTGAGATCACCCCGAGAATGACCACATCCACCAGACAGCACAGAAACTGCACGTTCGCGCGCTGAGCGCGAGACAATGGATACGCCAATTGGCCCGAGAGCTGCAGACCGTGCTGCACAATGCTGAAACTAAGAATCCCGATCTGCCCATTCGCGACCCAGAGAAACAGCGAGAGCAGCGCGAAGATGGCGCCGCGCCCCAGCAGCCCCGCGCGCGTAGACCACGAGCTTTCGATAAACGCCGCCTCGACCCAATCCGTCAGTGTCTGCCGTACCGAACCGTCCGCTCGCGATAGCACAGCCGTTCGCCGACCGAACGCCGGGCCAAGCGTCATATCGCCCATCCCCAAGCGCCGCGTCCGCATCCCCATCCCGACTGCGGCACGTCCACTCGCGGCGCCTGTGTGCTGCAGCATCAGGCTCACACCGAGTGCACTGACCAGCGCGCCGACCGCAATGGTGATCGGCCACGAAGCCACCGTCGGTGCCATCGCCGCCGCGTACCACGAGGGGCGAACCAGTGCGATGATCGCCATACCCATGAGCGGATACGCCACCACGGGCCGGTGCCCCATCGTGAGCCAGTTGATGCCCAGGGCGTACCAGAATGTCGCGGCGCAGGCCGCAACCACCGCCGTGTGCACATCGGTACGCGCCAAGGCGCCAAATCCCACGGCCATGGTCAAAGGCAGCAGCACCAGCGCGTGCCCCGACAGCATCCGCCGCCGCACCAGCGGCAACGTCCAACTCATCGGCGTACTCAACAACTCGTGCGTCGCGCCCGACACCAGCGCCCCGATCACGAGTGGGAGCGTGACCCCGATTTGCAGCATCAGTTGTCGTGCAAGCCGCGTGGCATCCCGGCCACTCGTGAGCGCGTGGCCAGCCAGCACATCAAATCCGTCGTCGCCCAGAAACAACGCGGGCGAAAACGTGGCCATGAGCACAAACCAGATGGCGATGAGTGCGTACCAGCGAACACACAACCGCAGGAGTGTGTTCGGCGCGGCCAGCAGGCTATCCGATCGCATGGACACGCTCCGCTGACGCATGAATGTCACCAGTCAGAACCGGAAAGAGTCGCTCGAGATTGAGTGCCCGCGATTCAATGTCGATATCGTATCGCGATGCCATGCTCACGCGCAGCGACTCGCGCGTGGCGAGCTCGCCGCGGACG
>Ga0075163_10001132_pt1 | contig 35543 bp, 33 predicted proteins | sample JI1023141ADNA_FD_71478 | JGI IMG/M metagenome (GOLD analysis project Ga0075163, IMG submission 71478) | Wastewater effluent complex algal communities from Wisconsin, to seasonally profile nutrient transformation and Carbon sequestration -... | ecosystem: Engineered > WWTP > Effluent > Algae...
AAGTGGCACGCCAACACCCGCTACAAGGTCGCCATCAAGCGCGGCGTCACCGACATGTTCGGCCAGGTGAGCGCGGCCGACGACACGCGCGAGTTCTCGGTGGTGCCGTACGATCCCAAGCTTTTCCGCGAGAACCTGCCGATGAGCGTGGCCGACCCGGCGGCCGGTCCGCGGTATCCGGTGTTCTCCACCAACGAGGGGCCGGTGCACGTGCGCCTCTACCGGCAGGAACCGGAGAACTGGGAGGCCTACCTGGCCTTCCGCGAGCGGTGGGACAGCCGGGGCGAGGTGAGCACACCGCCGGGCCAGCTGGTGTTCGACGCCGACGTCAAGGTCGACGCCAAGCTCGACGAGGTCACCGAGACCTCGCTCGATCTCGCACCGGCGCTCAAGAACGGCATCGGCCACGTGTTGGTGGTGGTGGAGTCCAAGCGCCCCTACAAAGATCGCTGGGAACGCGAGTGGATTCGACAGTGGGTGCAAATTACACACATTGGCATCACCTCACAGGAAGAGCGCAACGGCTCTCTTTCGCTCCTGGCAGCCGGGCTCGAACGCGGCGAGCCGCTGGAGGGCGTGGCGTTCTCGGTGATGGGCACCGGCGCCTCGGCGACCAGCGGCAAAGACGGCGTCGCGCACATCAAGGGCCCCATCGGCCCGTATTCCGACCGGCGAGGCAGCGGTCTACTGATCGCACGGCGCGGTGACGAATCGTCGTTCGCGCCGGGCCTCTCCGGGAACCACGACAGCCGCGATCGCGAATACCGCATGTTCTCCTTCGACGATCGCGAGATGTACAAGCCGGGCGAGACCGTTCGCGTGAAGGGCATCATCCGCAGCATCGGTGCACGCAAGGGTGGCGACATCACGCTGCCGCTGGAGCTCCTGGGGCAAACGCTGCGCTGGACGGCCACCGACGCCCAGGGCGCCGAGATCGGCAAAGGGACCACCAAGGTCGACGACGCCGGTGGCGTCTTCGTCTCCTTCCCCCTCAAGACCACCGTGAACCTGGGCAGCGCGATGGTGAGCTTCGAGGGTCCCCACGACTTCTCCGGAAGCGAGAGCTTTCAGATCCAGGAGTTCCGAAGGCCCGAGTACGAGGTGAGCGCCGACACCGATGGCGCGCCCTTCTTCGTGGGTGGCTCCGGCGTCGCGGCGGTGCACGCCACGTACTACGCCGGCGGTGGCCTCGCCGCGGCAGAGACCGACTGGCGAGTCACGCGGAGCGAAGGTCACTTCACGCCCCCCAATCGCAGCGAGTACCGCTTCGGCAAGAACCACTTCGAGAGCTGGTTCTACGGGTACGCGGAGCCGAACCGCCGCGTGGCCCCCACCGACGCCACCTGGCACGGGCGCACCGACGCCCCGGGGACGCACCGGCTGCGCGTCGACTTCGACGGCACCGAAGACCCGTTCCCCATGAGCCTCTCGCTCTTCGCCCGGGTGGCCGACGTGAACCGGCAGTCGTGGTCGGCGTCGACCACCATGCTGGTGCATCCTGCACGCGTTTACGTGGGCCTCAAGCCGGAGAAGCCCTTCCTCAAGGCGGGGGATCCCATCGTCCTCGACGTGGTCGCGGCCGACGTGGAAGGCAACCTGGTGGCCGGCCGCAAGGTCCACCTGCAGAGCTACCGCGAGGTGAGCGAAGAGGTGCGCGGCAAGTGGGTGAAGAAGCGCCTGGACGACGCAGCGTGCGACTTCACCACCACCGCCGCCGCCGCCCCCAAGGCCTGCAGCCTCGCCACCAAAGGCGCCGGCCAGTACATGGTCATCGCCGACGTCGAAGACGAGAAAGGCAAGAAGAGCCGCACCACGCTCACGCTCTGGGCCACCGGCGGCAGTCTCGGCAACGAGCGCTCGCTCCGGCCGGGAGCGCTCGAGCTGACCGCCGACAAGACCGAGTACGCTCCGGGGCAGACGGTGGAGCTCCTGGTGAAGGCCCCGTTCGCGCCAGCCGAAGGCATTCTGCAGATTCACGGCGGCGCAGAGCCTCGGGAGATTCGTGTACACATCACAGATCGCACGCAGACCTTGACGTTCCCGGTGCTACCGGGCGACGTGCCGGGGCTGGTCGCCACGCTCAACCTGGTGGGTGTAGAACCGCGGCTGAACGACCACGGTGACGTCGACCCCGAGCTGCGGCCGAAGCCCGCCTATGCCCAGGCCTCGGCGAGCATCTCCGTTCCGCCCAAGGACCGCGACGTGGTGGTGAAGGCGACGCCCAAGGCGAAGGGCCTCCTGCCGGGCGGGGACAACTCCGTCGCGGTGGAGACCAAAGACGCCGCCGGCAACCCGTACCCAGCCGAGGTCGCGGTGGTGGTGGTCGACGAAGCGGTGCTGGCGCTCACCGGCTACACCATGGCCGATGCCAAGAACGAGCTCTACACCCCCGTGGGGTACGTGCCGCACCTGGTCGACAGCCGCGTCTACGTGACCCTCGCGCCCAAGGAACAACTGCGTCGCATGTTCGGCGGCTACGCTCCGCCCGGCGACGGCAACGACGAAGACGACGTGAGCGCTCGGGGCAACATGTGGGGCAGCGCCATCGGCGACGCCTTCGGCGCTGGCGGCCTCGGCCTCACCGGCGTGGGTGAGGGCGGCGGTGGTCGCGGCGAAGGCATCGGCCTCGGCAACATCGGCACCATCGGGCACGGCGCGGGGACCGGCAGCGGACAGGGCTTCGGCTCCGGCCACGGCCGCTTGGGCGGCGCGGCTCCGGTCACCGCCATGCCCCCCAAGGCAGCGAGGTTCAAGACCGCCGAGGCGCCCGCCGCCGAGCCGGTAGACCTCGTGGAAAAGCAGGAAGCGCAGAAGGATGCGCGCAAGGTCAACGGCGCCAAACCGATTTCGCTGCGCTCGAACTTCGACGCGCTGGCGGTCTTCGCCGCCCGGGTGAAGACCGACGACACCGGTCACGCGCACGTGGACTTCAAGATGCCGGAGAGCACCTCGCGCTACCGCGTGATGGTGGTGGCCTGGGACAAAGGCAACCACTTCGGCACCGGCGAGAGCACCATCACCACCCGGCAGCCACTCACGGTGCGTCCGTCGGCGCCGCGCTTTCTCAACTACGGCGATCGCTTCGAGCTCCCGGTGGTGATCCAGAACCAGACCGACGCCAAGATGCGCATCTCGCTGGCGGCACGCACCGTGAACGCGACGTTGCTGGAGTCCACCGGCCGGGCCTTCGAGGTGGCCGCCGGTGATCGCGTCGAGGTCCGGCTCCCGGCTGCGGCGCACATGCCCGGCCGCGCGCACTTCCAGATCGCCGCCGGCACCGACGACTTCGCCGACGCGGCCGACGTGGACCTTCCGGTTTGGTCGCCGGGCACCACCGAGGCCTTCGCCACCTACGGCGTGGTCGACGACGGCGCGGTGGGCCAGGTGGTCTCGGTCCCCGACGGCATCGAGAAGACCTGGGGCGGGCTCGACATCTCCACCGCGTCCACGGCGCTCTTCGCGCTCTCCGATGCGGTGCTCTACCTCACGCGCTATCCCTTCGAGTGCAACGAGCAGCTGGCCTCGCGGGTGCTGGCCATTGCATCGCTCAAGGACATGCTGGCGGCCTTCAACAGTCGCGAGCTACCGCCGCTGGGCGTGCTCCAAGGGTCGGTGGCCAAGGATCTCGAGCTCCTCCGCGCCCGGCAAGACCGCGGCAGCGGGGGCTTCGGATTCTGGGTGAGCGAGCCCTGGCCCTACCTCACCATCCACGTGGGCTTCGCGCTCTCGGTGGCCAAGCAGAAGGGCTATCCGGTCGACGCGGGGCTCCTCTCCGGCGTGGAGCGATACCTCGCCGCCATCGAGAGCCACATCCCTTACTACTACTCGGCGGAGGCGCGCCGCAGCCTCATCGCGTACTCGCTCTTCGTGCAGAAGCGCCTGGGGAACCCCAACCCCGCCAAGGCGCAGTCGATCATCCAGGAGTCCGGCGGCGTCGAGAAGACGCCCATGGAGAGCCTGGCCTGGATCCTCCCCACCCTCGCGGGCGACGCGAGCACCAAGCAGCTCGCCAAGGACGTCGCCAAGCACTTCGAGAACCGCGCCACCGAGACCGCCGGCGCCGCGCACTTCACCACCAGCTACGGGGAGTCGGACTACCTCATCCTGGCCTCCGATCACCGCACCGACGCCCTCATCCTCCAGGCGCTCCTGGAGACCGAGCCGGGCAACGTGCTCATTCCCAAGATCGTGTCCGGCCTGCTGGGCGCACGCAAGAAGGGTCACTGGCAGAACACCCAGGACGACGCCTTCGTGCTGCTGGCCCTCGACACCTACTTCCAGAAGTTCGAGAAGGTGCCGCCCAGCTTCATCGCGCGGGTATGGCTCGGCGACCAGACGGCGAGCGAGCACGCGTTCCGAGGCTACAACACCGACCGGGTGCAGACCGAGGTGCCGATGCCCGAGCTCTTCAAGATGGGCAAGAGCGATCTGGTGGTGCAAAAGGAGGGCAAGGGCCGCCTCTACTACCGCGTGGGCCTCCGCTACGCGCCGGCCGACTTCGTGCTGCCTCCGCTGGAGCGCGGCTTCTCGGTCACGCGCACTTACGAGTCCACCGCCCCCAAGGGCGCGCCGCCGGACGTCACCAAGGACGACAAGGGCACCTGGCACGTGAAGGCCGGCGCCACCGTGCGCGTGCGCGTGACCATGGTGGCCACCAGCGAGCGCCATCACGTGGCGCTGGTCGACCCCATGCCCGCCGGCTTCGAGGCGCTGAACCCGGCGTTGCGCGTCACCGGGCCCATCCCCCAAGACGGGGAGAGCAACAAGCGCGCGAGCGGCTGGTACTGGTCCCGTACCTGGTACGAGCACGACAACCTGCGCGACGAGCGTGCCGAGGCCTTCACCTCGCTCCTGTGGGCCGGCGCCCACGAATACGTGTACACCGCACGCGCAACCACGCCCGGAAACTTCGTGGTCCCCCCGGCCAAGGCCGAAGAGATGTACGCGCCGGAGACCTTCGGACGAAGCGGCGGCGATCGGGTCATCGTCGAGTAGCGCACGTCGAAATCGCCCGCCGCGGTGTGTTCACACGGCGGGCGTGCCCTGGGGTTCACAAGGCGCGCTCGTTCGACCGGATGCACGCGATCGCCGTGCGGCACGAAGGTTGCTGGAGCGCGCCGCATGCAAGGACGCACCCTCGCCTGGCTCGCAGTGTCGCTCGGCTCGCTGGCTGGATGTCACAGCTGGACGCACGCGCCCGGCTACGAACAGCGGCCAGCGATGACGCGCACCCGCATGCCCATCGTCACCGGCGAGGCGTGCAGCGGCTGGTGCGACGTGAAAGGCCCCGAGGGCCGCGTGAAGCTCGAGGGGCTCGAGACCACCGGCGTGGGGCGCCGCGAATCCACGCGCTTCACCATGAGCTACGGGGCCATGAACGCCGAGTGTCAGGGCCCGGTGACGAACACCGGATGGCCCTTCGTGTGCGCCATTGCGTCCGCGGGCACCCCTGCCGAGCAGTGGCTCGAGGTGCGCCCCGGCTGCCTCTCGGCGCGGCTCACCCGCACTCCCGGACGAGGCTCCGAAGACGCCCTGGAGCTCCGCACCGACGTCGTGCAGATAGCGGGCTCCACCGCGCCGGCGCGGGAGATCTCGCTACTCCGCGGGAGCGACCTGCTCGTGGCCTCCGATGCCCACGGCGGAGGCCTCGACCTCTACACGCAGCCGGGCGCGACCCTTGCGCCGACCACCGTCTTGGCGCTCGTGGCCTATCACGCCTTCGTGGCCATCGGCGGCCTGCCCGAGTCGTGCACGAGCGGGCCCGCCCCCGTCGCAGCGCGGTAACATCGCGGTGGGCGCGACGTGATAGCGTCGACCGATGGTTCGCGTGGCGCTGGTGGGCATCGGTGACGCAGGCAAGCACCACGCGCGGGCGCTGCTCGGCGGAAAGGTGCCCGATGCCGAGCTCGCGGCCATGGTGGTCCGCGACCCGGCCAAGGGCGCGGCCTTTCGCACGACGCTGCCGGTGCCCTCGGGTACCCGCGAGTTTCCGTCGCTCGAGGCGCTGCTCGCGGCGCGAGCGTGCGATGCGGTGGTGCTCGCGACGCCCGATGGCGCGCACCCGGAGCAGGTGGAGCAGGTGGCGGCGCATGGCCTTCCGGTCCTGGTGGAGAAGCCGCTGGCGCTCACCGCCGAGGCCGGTGCCAAGGCCATCGACGCTGCGCAGCGCGCGAACGTGCACCTGCAAGTGGGCTATCAACTCCGCTACCACCCGGCGCACCGGCGCATGCTGGGTGAGCACATCGGTGTATTGCGCACTATTTATCTCCGCTGGGCCTGGCCCGATCCGGCGGTGGACGGGTGGCGGGCGCAGGGCCGAGGCGCTCGCTTCTGGAGCCTCGCCGCTCTCGGGACCCACTGCATCGATCTGGCGCTGCTCCTCGGCGGCGCTCTACCGGAGAAGCGCCGGGTGGCCGCGATTCTCGAGCCCACATCGGGGATCGACCACGCAGCCGAGATGTCGTTCGAGCTGGGCAACGGCGCGACGGCGCACGTTTCGGTGGCGATCACCCATCGCGCGGTCTCGCGCCTGGTGGTGACCGGCGACGCCGGCGAGCTCGAGGCGCTGGGCACCCTCGGCGCCCGCGGCGAAGGCGAGCTCTGGCGCAGGCCCCCGCGGGGCCCGGCGGTGGCCCTACCTTTCGAACCGGAGAGCCCCTACGTGAATCAACTGAGAGACTTCGTGGAGCGCGCCGGCTCCGGGTTCACGGCCGACCCTGCGCTGCTCGACAACCTCACCCTGCTCGACGACGTTGCCACCGCTGCCACCACGGAGATCGCATGAGTCTCACGCGCGACACGTTCTGCTCCTTCTGCGGCACCGCATACCCGACGCCGCTCACCTATCCGCGCAGCTGCAATAACTGCAAGATACAAGTATGGGCCAACCCCATCCCGGTGGCGGTGGCGCTGGTGCCCATCGTGAAAGACGGCCGCACCGGCATCCTGGTGGTGCGCCGCGGTATCGAGCCCGGCAAAGGCAAGCTCGCGCTGGTGGGGGGCTTCGTGGAAGAGACCGAGACCTGGGCCCACGGCGCCGCGCGCGAGGTGCGCGAAGAGACCGGCGTGGTGGTCGCCGCCGAGTCGCTCACTCCGTTCTGGTACACATCGACGGCGCCCCGGCCCAACCGCGTGCTCCTGTTCTCGGTGGCCGCGCCCATCGACGCCGCGAGCATCGCGCCCTTCGCCGGCGATCACGAGACCCTGGAGCGGGGGCTGGTGTTCGGCCCCGCGGGCCTCGACGCGGTGTTCGCCTTCCCGCTCCACGTGGAGGCGGCGCGTCGATACTTCGCGACCCAAGGCGTCGAGGGGGCCCATGACTACGTCACCGTCTGAGGCGCCTCCCGAGGGCGTGCTCGGGGTCGAGACGCTGGGCTACCGAGGCAAGCGCTACGAGCTCCCGATCTTCGATGCGGCGAACCCGGTGGTGCTCACGCCGGAGCCGCTCTCCGGCGAGGCGAAGGAAGCGCTGCGCGTCGCCTCCGAGGGCTCGCTGGTGGTCCGCGATCTCCACACCGTGTTCGACGCCCGGCACTTTGCGGAGGCGCGGCGCCCGCTCTCGCTGGGGTGCCTCTCGGCAGAAGAGCTGCGCGTCTTCGCGCGCCCCGGGGCGGTGCGCCTCCTCGACATGCCCATCAAGATGCCCGATCTCGCCGAGGTGCGCCTTCCCCGGGCGCTCGCGCAGTTCGCCGGCGCGATCCAGCGCATCCTCGACGCCGAGGTGCAGTTGAATCCGCACCACGCCGACTACCACGCGTACCTCACCATCGATCAGCGCTGGGTCGCCCCGGGCACGCTGCACCGAGAGGCGCCTTGCCACGTGGACGGCTTTCAGGGCGCGCGCTGGACCCCCAAGTGCCGCACCAACCACTCGTACACCGTGTCGGACGTGCTCCCCACCGCGTACTACGTGCAGCCCTTTCATCTGGAAGCGCTCGATGAGCGCGTGCACGACTTCTTCTGGGAGATGAACGCCCAGGTCGCCGACACCAACGAGGCCCATCGCTGGCAACCGCGCGACGCCGAGCTCACGATGATGGACTGCTACTGCGTGCATCGCGGCGTGGAGAACCAGACCGGCGCGCCGGTGTTCCGCACCTGGCTGCGCCTCTCCTTCGAGGAGCGCCGCCGCATCTTCGATCGGCTGGGCAATGCCCACAACCCGCTCTTCGACTACGCCTGGCCGATGGTCGATCGCGACATCGAACAGCTTGGCCTGGGCGCCTTTCGCGAGGGCGGCGACCCTTCGCTCTCGGTGTTCCCGTGGCAGGACCTCGACGGCAAGCCGCTTCCGCCGGGAGCCCCCAAGACCAGCCCCCGCCTTCGCCGGGCGTAGCGCGGCGATCGCGAACCGCCCGTCAACGCGGGGGTGCGGTATCAGGACATCGCTGACAGTTGATGCCGAGATCATGCGCGCCTATGGCTCGGCGTACGCCCGCTCCGACGTCGCCATGCGCTACTGCCCTTGAAGGTCACTTCTCTTTTCGGATCGTGAAGGAAACATTGCGCACGTCGGTGCGCCCCGAGGCTTCCCAACGAAGGACCCGAGCCGCGTCGACGACGCACTGGGCCGTCACCTCCGACAGGTTGCCGCTGCGTTCCCCCACGTCCATGGAGAGGGCCGACCCATCGGGCGCGACCAGGACGCGCACCACGATCCGGCCGCCGGGATTGGGATTCGCGGTGAACGCCTCCTGATAGCACCGGCGAAGCTCGCCGCGTCCCGCCTTCATGTTCGCGTCGGCGATGGACGGCGACGCAGCTTCGCCGCCGCACGCGACCACGGTGAGCAAGATCGCCAGTGCGAAGAATCGTCTCACCCTCACTTCGCCCTCCGGAGCGTGACGGGTATCGTGAGCGGCTCGGTACGCCCCGACGATGCCCATGGATACGCGCGAACCACGCCGGCCAAGCACTCGGCCGTCGCCTCCGGCAGGTTGCCGCTGCGCTTCCGTACTTTCACGGACGCGCCCGTTCCGTCGGCTGCGATATCGAGGTGGAGGACAACCCGCCCCTCGGCCGTGGGGTCCTCGTTGAGCGCCGCCTGGTAGCAATCCTTGAACCCGAAGCGCATGGACGCGATGATGGCATCCGGCTGCGGAGCGGACGACGGGACCGCAGCTTCGCCGCCGCACGCGACCACAGCGAGCAAGCTTGCCAGTGCGAAGAGTCTTCTCACGCGAGGGAGTCTCACTTCTGCTTCCGGAAGGTGACGGGAACATTCACCATCGAGGTGCGCCCCGGCGGTTCCCATCGAAACAAACGAACCGCGGCGATGATGCACCGCTCCGTTGCCTCGGGCAGGTTGCCGCTGCGCTCCCCGACTTCCATGGAGAGGACCGAGCCATCGGCAGCCACCATGACGCGCACGACGATCCGGCCCTCGGCATCGGGATCCTCGGCGAGCGTCGCTTGGTAACAATGGCGAAACTTCCCGCGTCCCGCCTTGATGTTCGCGTCGGCGATCGATTCGCCGCCGCACGCCAGCAGCACCAGCGCCAACCCAGCGAACGTCGCCCGCCCCAACCCCGTCGTCGTGCGCATCGCCACGTTCCTTAGCACAGGATTCGCCCCCACATGGAAAGCGACAGCGGGCATGGTAGAGGTCTCGGGGTATGCGACCGCCCATCCTGGAGCTCGACGACGGCTTCTACGACGTCGTGAAGCCCGCCACGTTTCCCCGCCACCGACTGCGCTTCCGCAATCGCGTGTGGGATGCACGCATTGGCCTGGGGCAGCTGGGCGGCGGCGCCTGGGAGTCGCACTTCGCGCGCTTCGTTCCGCTGCCCGAGAACCTTCCGGCTCCGCTGGCGCTGCGCTACCACGGCCACCAGTTTCGCAGCTACAACCCGGGCCTCGGCGACGGACGTGGCTTTCTCTTCGCGCAGGTGCGCGAGCTCGAAGGAGAACGGCGGCTTCTCGATCTCGGCACCAAGGGCAGCGGCAAGACCCCATGGTCGCGCAGCGGCGATGGCCGCCTCACGCTCAAGGGCGGCGTGCGCGAGGTGCTGGCCACCGAGATGCTCGAAGCCCTGGGCGTCGATACCTCGAAGTCGCTGAGCCTGTTCGAGACCGGCGAACCGCTCATTCGCGGCGACGAGCCCTCGCCCACGCGCTCCAGCGTGCTCACGCGGCTCTCCCACTCCCACGTTCGCTACGGAACGTTCCAGCGGCTCGCGGCCGAGCGCGACGCGCGGCGCATGAACGATCTGGTGGACTACTGCCTGCGCAACCTGCTGCCGGAGGTGACGCCCAATATCGGGCTAGAGCGCGTCCCCGCGATGCTCGCAGCAGTGGCCGCCCGCGCCGCGCGCACCTGCGGCCAGTGGATGGTCGCCGGCTTCGTGCACGGGGTGCTCAACACCGACAACATGAACGTCACCGGCGAGAGCTTCGACTACGGGCCCTACCGCTTCCTGCCCGCGTACGATCCCGACTTCACCGCCGCCTACTTCGACGGCAGCGGCCTCTACGCCTACGGTCGCCAGCCGGAGACGGTGGTGTGGAACCTCGAGCGCTTGGCCGAAGCGCTGCGGCTGGTGAGCTCCAAGGAGGCGCTGGCCGGGGCGCTCGACGGCTACCCCGCCGCGCTGGAAGAATCGACCCGGGCCCAGGTGCTGTTTCGGCTCGGCCTCGAGAGCGGCGGCGCGGCGCAGGACGACGCCCTCACCTCCGCGCTCTTCGGCTTCCTGGCCGAGGGGGACGTGCCCTTCGATCTGCCGTTCTTCGATCTTTTCGGCGGCCGCACCCCGGAGCCCGAGCACCCGCGCGCCGCGCTCTACGTGGGCCCGCGCTTCACCGAGCTCGCGCAGCTGCTGGCGCAGTTTCGCCCGCGCTTCGAGGTGTTCCCCACCTACTTCGCCGGCGAAGCGCCCTGCACGCTGGTGTACGACGAGATCGAGCGCATCTGGGCGGCCATCGCCGACACCGACGACTGGACCCCGTTCTGCCGCAAGATCACCGACATTCGCGCCATGGGCGCGGCGCTCCGCGGAGAGAACCGGGGAGCGCACGAGGCTGCGCTCAGTTCTCGCTGAACCACTTGCGGTAGATCTCCTCGTAGGTGCCGTCCTCCTTGAGCTTGAGGAGCGCCAGGTTGATGTCCTTGCGCAGCGGCGAGTTGCTGGGCACCGCGATGCCGTAGCTCTCGCGCTTGAAGACCGGGCCAGCCAGGTCCGCCTGACCCTTGCCCTGGTGCGACACGTAGTACGAGAGCACCGGCGCGTCGTACACCACCGCCGCCACGCTCTTCTTCTGCAGGAGCTCGTAGGCGTCTTCGATCTTCTCCACCGGGACGACCTTCACGCCGCGGTCCGCCAGGTACTTCTCGGAGGTGCTCCCACGGGTGGTGGCCACGGACTTTCCCGGGAGATCGTCGATGCCGTGAATGTCCCCCTGCAGGCTCTTCACGGTGAGGTTGGTGGTGATCTGCGCGGTGAAAAAGGCCACGAACACCACGCTCACGAACATCCACAGCGTGGCGACGATGCGCCCGGGGTAGCTCTTGGGCATCTCGTCGGCCTGGGTGGCGAGGGTGGCCATGGACCACCAGCTCGTCTTCAAGATTCCCGCCAGGTACTTCTTGGTACCGACGATGCCGTCCTCGCCGCGGTGCCGCTCGAGGAGCCAGATGAGGTGCGCGGGAATGAGCATGAGCACCAGGAAGATGCCCACCAGCTTCAGCAGATCGGCGGTGAACATGTCCTTCACCGTGGAGAGCAGCGGCGCGTGATCGCCCGACTGCGCCGGCACCATCACCTGCAGGCCGCCGTCGTAGATGGGCTGCGAGAAGTCGAACTCCACGTTCCGCGCCGAGGTGATGGAGATGGCGGCCACCCCCATGTCGGCTTCCTTGGAGTGCACCGCCTCCAGGAGATCTTTCACGTTGGGCTTCTCGACGATGGTGTACGAGACCTTCATCTCGGCGGCGATGGCCTTCCACAGGTCCATGCTGAACCCGGTATAGCGATCGCCCTCCTTCACCACGAAGGGCGTGATGACGCGCGTCGCCACCTTGAGCGAGGTCGGCGCCGGGGCTGCCGGAGCCGCGTCGGCCGCCACAGCTGAGCGCGCGCTCCCGAAGACGAAGACAAGCATTAGGGCGACCAACGAGAAGAACCGGCTCGCACGCGCGCTGTTCATGACGACTCCCTTCTGGAAAAACAGCGTTCGACGGTATCACCCGACGGAAACGGGAAGGGAGCCCGAAACCTCGTTCGCCCGCCCCCGGTACCTTCAGTCGAGCAGGGCGCGCTGGAGCGCGGGGTCGCGCAGATCGTCGAACGTCACGGTCGCCCCGGCCGCCCGCAGGTGATCATGGGTGTCCCTACCGGTGGCGATACCGATGCATGCTGCACCGATCGCCAGCGCGGCGGCCACGTCCTTCAGGGTATCGCCCACCACCACCACCTCGCGCGCGTGGGAGAAGAGCTCCTTGCCGCGGGCCACGCCAGCGCGGAGCACATCGCTCCGGGCCTCGGCGTCGCACCCGTAGCCGCCGAAGCGGAAGTAGTGGCCGAGCCCGGCGTGACGCAGCTTCCGGTCGGCCCCTGCGCGGACGTTCCCGGTGCCGATCCCGAGGGCCACGCGATCGGTCTCGTGAAGGAGGGCGTCCAGGCACTGCTGCGCGCCCGGCACCTGCTCGACCTCGGTCGGACCGGTGAGCTCGTCGTCGAGTCGCGCCACGTAGGCGGCCACCAGGGCGTCGATGGACGCTTCGTCGTCGGACAGGCCTGCACTCCGCAAGCAACGACGCGCGATGGCCCGGTCGGTCATGCCCGCGAACGAGAACCCGCACTGCCCCGCCTCGCCACATACGGCGCGCACCGCGCTCTCGAAAGCGCGACGCCCGGCGCCCTTCGCGTGAAGGAGCGTTCCGTCGATGTCGAAAAGGACGATTCGCACGACGAGAGGAGTATGCCACGGGCCGGGACCACGGTAGAGACGGGACTCGTGGAAACACCCGCTGCACCCGTTTCGCCCGCCTCCGTTCCCTTCGCCGAGCCCTCGCCGCTGGGCCTTTTGTGCCTGGCCATCGGCTGCGCCGCGCTGGTCCCCGTGGCCTTCGGCACCGCGGTGACACCGGATGCCATACGGACCGCAGCCATCTTCTGCCTCCTGTTCGGCGCGGGCGGACAGTTCCTGGCGGGCATCATGTCGCTCGCCAACAAGAACCTGCTGGGCGGCACCCTGTTCACCACGTTCGCGTTCAACTGGGTTTACAACTGGTGGAGCCTCTCCGGGCTGACCGAGGGCAAGGTCCCCAACGGCGACATCACCTTCGCGGTCGACGTTTGCTTCATCATCATCTTCGTGGTGCTCACCTACGCGTTCGGCTTCTACTCGAAGCTGCTCTTCCTGTTCCTGCTCGACATCGATTTTCTGTACGCCTCGCGCATCCTCAACCACGCGCTGCACACCAAGGCGTTCGCGCTGCCCATCGCGCTCTGCACCATCTTCCTGGTGGCCATCGCGCTGTACATGGCCTTCGGTATCCTGGTGAACACCGCCGCCGGTCGCGTGGTCTTCCCCATCCCCGGCCCCATGTTCAAGCCTGGGCCCGGCGCTCCGCCTCCCGCGCACTGACGATTCTTTCAGAAATCGGGGCGGCAGGCGGCACTCCCGCTGCATGCGTATCTTTGCTTTGCTCTTCCTCGCCCTCCCCTTGGCTTGCAGCGGCTCGTCCGGAACCGATCTCGTCGGCGCCGGCAGCAGTAGCGGCAGTAGCGGCAGCACCCCCGACGGCGGCGCCGTGGATGCCTCGGAAAACCCGCTGGCCACCGGCACCTGCGGCTTCGCCATCGACGGGACTTCCTTCTCGCTTCCGGGGTTCGCGGCGATGAACGGCTCCGGCAACCTCGAAGTGCGCTGCGCCGATGCCACCCGCAAGCTCGACCTCGACGTGGGCAACGGCACCTACCGCGGCCCGGGCCAGTACGCGTTCTCCGACCAGCTCAGCCGCGGTAGTCTCGACCTCGAGACGCCCACCCACTTCTATCGGGTCGGCTTCTCCAGCGGTGGACCGGCCGCCACGTGCACCGTGAACATCACCGAGGCTCCTGCGACCTCCTTCGCGCCGGTCGGCAGCGCGATCAAGGGCACCCTCACCTGCACCGCCGTACAACGCTTCCCCAAGGACGACAAAGGACGCGCGGCGAAGGAGAGCGACGGCTCCTTCAATCTCACTGCTGGCGGCTTCGCGCTCTCGATTCAGTGACCACCGTTCGCCCCGCAAACGAGGTAGTATCGCGTTCATGAAGGTTGCCGATGGTCTGGTCGTACGCTGCGAGTACGACCTGCGGGTTGCGGGGGGTGAAGTTCTGGAGTCGTCGAGCAAGACCGGCCCGATCGTGTACACGCACGGCACCGGCAAGATGCTCGCCGCGCTCGAGAAGGAGCTGGTGGGAATGGAGGCCGGCGAAGAGCGCAAAGGCGTCATCAAGAAGGTCGCCTTCGGCAGCGCCGCGCCCACGCTCGCGGTGCCGCGGACGCTCTTTCCCAAGGACGCGAAGCTCGAGGTCGGCGCCATGTTCGAGGCGAAGGACCCCGAGGGTCGCCCGCTGCGGCTGGAGATTCGCACGGTCACCGGCGATCAGATCAGCGCTCGCGCGGTGCATCCGCTGGAGGGCCTGGACCTGGAGTACCGCGTGAAGGTCCTCTCGGTGCGTACCGCGCCGCCGCCGGTGCCGGTGAAGTCGTCGGTGGAGCTCGCGGCAGACGACCTCGAGATCGTCGAAGAATAGCTATCGCTGCACCACGTAGCGCATTGCATCGCGCACGATGGACGCCAGCGCCAGGGTGCACAGCGCGGCGCCGATGGCGCCCACTCGGGTGTCACCCGCGCGAAGCATCGGCACGCACACCCACAGGCCACCCACCGTGGCGAACACACCACATACGTTGAGCAGGATGCCCAGCGAAGTGATGGGCGTGGAGGGCGACATGTCGCCGAAGCGGCGCCGACGCAGCGCGCGCAGGCCGAGGAGCGTGCCCACGATGGCGAGCACGAAGGCCAGCGTCCACAGGATGAAGAAGGGCACGAAGAGATCGCGCGGCGCTGTCGCGAGCGCGGCGAATGCGGCCGCGGCGCCACCGAGCACCAGAAACACCAAACCGTACTTCAGAAACAGCGCGATGGTCAGGACCTCGCGCAAGGCCGCGCCGACGGTGACCAGCACCGGCGGCGGCGGACCTTGGGGAGCGGGTGCAGCGGCGCTCTCGACGAGGCGCTCCGCCTTCACCTTGGACGACACCTTCGAAGCACGTTTCCGCGGTCGCGCCATGGCCAACGGACCATAGGCGACGCGCCACGCGAACGAAAGGCGCGTCTCAAGCCATGAAGTTCACGTTGCGGCCGACGTTGCCGGCGCTCGCGATGAGCTGCGCGCCGAGCTGCGCCTGCGTATTGATGGCCTTCTTGAGGACCGACGTTTGCGCCACTTGCATCACGCCGTCGGCGCCACCAGAGGAGACTGCCTGGGCGAGTGCTTCGACATTGGGACCAGCGCTGCGAATGTTCATGGACCAAGGAACGGCCTCGGGCGCACCGGCGTGAGTCGATTTGGCCCCGACATCGCTTCGGGGGCGAACGCCAACAAAGTGCTCAGAAGCCGTTTCCCCAGCAGTGTTTGACACCTAGCGGGGCGCAAGCGGTGCAGGTAGGGAAATGTATTGCAGCGCCCGGGGCATGCGCTACTGCGAGACGATGCTCGGCCTCATCCGTCCCCGGTCCCTCGGTCCGCTGGTTGCTCTTCTTCTGTGTCAATGCGCACCGGAGGGGAGCGTGACGAGCACGAGCGAGGGCGACGTGGAGACCGCGAATTCGGCCCTCACCACGCCCACCGGCGCCAACTGGATCGTGCTGCCGCGGCCCCCGGCGCGGATATCGAGCGTGTTCGCCGACGCCTTCGCCGCCCCCTTCGTGGCCAGTGCGAGCGGAGCTTCGGCCACCGTCTCCACCACCGTGAAGACGCAGGGCACGTCGTCGCTGGCGGTGACGCTCGCGGCCGCCGGCTCCAGCTACGGCGCCGCCATCCCCGTGACCCAGGCGGCATTCGCCGGCAACGGACAGACGGAGCTCTCCTTCGCGTTCAACGCCGGGGCGGCGGTGCACGCCGGCATCGCCGATGTGCAAGTCGCGGTGGACGACGGCGATCCCCTCACGCCGCTCACCTGGGTCCCGGTGAAGCCGCTGCTGGTGGGTACCGGCGCGGTGGCCGCGAGCACCTGGTACCGCGCCACGGTGCCCATGAGCACCCTGAACCCCGCTGGCGGCATCATCCGCGGCCTGCTCTTCCGCAACGGCGGCACCCTCGCCAACGTCGGCTTCTACCTCGACGACGTGCGCTTCTCGTGGACCGACGCTGCGCCCACCGAGCGCCTGGTGTACGGCGACGCGCCGGGCACCGACTTCGTGGTGAGCGGCTGGTCGGTCACCAGCGCCACCGATCCGTTCCGCACCACCGGCACCAACGCATTGCGTGCAAACTACACGGCTGCCTGGGGCGGCTTCGCGCTGGTGTACAACTGGGGCCTTCCGGCCTTCGCCACCAACGCCTTCACCCACGTCTCCTTCGACATCTCGGCGGGCACCGGCACCCCGCCGGCGGCCATGAGCACCATCCAGGTGGGCGTCGACGGCTCCACCACGCGGCCGCTGCTTCCTTATATTCCGGGCGGCTTCAAGGCCAACACCTGGCACCACGTCACCATCCCCATGAGCGATCTGGTGACCTCCACCACGCCCTATCGCATGGTGATGTTCCCCAGCAGCAGCACCAGCACCTACGCGTACTACGTCGACAACGTGCGCTTCGAGATCGACCATGCGCCGCCGGCGCTCCTCGCGCCCTTCACGCCCCCGGGTGGCGGCGGTGATCCCGACACCTTCGCGGTGGGTGAGGTCGACGTCGAGACGCTGGTGAAGACCGCCGAGGACCGCAAGCCCATCTCGCCACTGCTCTACGGCTTCAACGGCATGAGCGGCGAGGCTCCCGCCGACGTCGTGAGCGGCATCACCTTCATTCGCCGCGGCGGCGATCGCGTGAACGCCTACAACTGGGAGACCAACGTCTCCAACGGCGGGCAGAACAACAACTTCTCGAACGACATGTACCTGGCGAACGGCCTCGCCAATCCCAACGCGCCGGCCGGCACCGACCTCGACGCCATCACCAAGAACCGCGCCGCGGGCCGCGCCACCATGACGCCCTTCGTGCTCAACGACTACGTGGCGGGTCCGGTCGCCGCCAACATTCCCTACGACACGGTGGGCTTCAATCGCGACGCGTACTTCCGGCGCAACTACGTGGTCAAGCCCACCGCGCTCGCCGCTACGCCCGACCTGAACGACGGCAAGGTGTACCAGGACGAGTACCTGCAGTACCTGCGTTCGAAGTTCGCGCAGGACATCCTGGCGCCGGGCCCCACCCAGGTGATGGTCGCCATCGACAACGAGCCGGACCTCTGGCACTGGGCCTTCCCCATGCTTCAGGCGGGCAGCGGCGCGCCGCTCAATGGCCCCAGCGGCCGCCCGGTGGGCACCACCGTCACCCCCGAAGACTTCACGGCGCGGGTCATCGCTTTCGCCAAGCGCGTGAAGCAGCTGGCCCCCAACGCGCACATCATCGGCCCCAGCCACTACGGCTTCGACGGCTTCACCTCGTGGAACCAGTTTCTGCCGCAGTTCTCGTCGGCCGGGCACTGGTACATGGACGACTTTCTCACGGCCATCAAGAACGAGAGCACGCTCACCGGCACGCGGCTCCTCGATACCTTCGACTTCCACTGGTATCCGCAGGGCGTCATCAACGGAACGCCGGTGTGGGGCCTGAACCAGGCGACGCGCGCCATGACCCAGGCGGAGATCGACGCCGTGACCCAGGGCCCGCGCAGCTACTGGGACACGGAGTACAACGAGAATTCGTGGGTCACCTCGCAGTGGCACCTGAACGGGCCGGCCTACATCATCAGCCGCCTGCAGAGCCGCATCGCCACCAACTACCCGGGCACCAACCTGGCGGTGTCCGAGTACTTCCCGGGCGGTCTGAACCACATCGCGAGCGGCCTCGCCACGGTCGACAGTCTCGGCGTGTTCGCCCGCATGGGCATCTCGCTGGCGGCCCTGTGGCCGGTGAGCGGCCCCAGCGACATGCGCTACGCGTACGGCGGCATCAAGCTCCTCCGCAACGCCAACGGCGCGGGCCTCCGCTTCGACAGCACGCTGGTGCGGGTGGAGCATCCGGAGAAGGTCCAGTCTTCCGTGTACGCTGCAAACGATGCCGCCGACCACGTGGCGGTCATCGTCATCAACAAGACCAACGCGGTCCGCCGCTTCGGTCTCCGCACCTTCCACGGTCAGCGCTTGGGCAAGGTCGACACCTACCGCATCGACGCCGCCAACGCCTCGCCGGTGTACGCCGGGCAAACCGCGCTCACCAAGAACAACGCCTACGCCTACGCGGCGCCGCCCATGAGCGCCTCGCTGCTGGTGTTCCGCACGCCCTGACGGTTGCACGCCGGGGGCGTTCGCGCGATGGTGACCCCATGAGCTCGGCCCCCTGGATGTTCTGCCCCCGCTGCGCGAGCGCGCTCTCTCCCGAAGGCGGAACGGGCGCGCGACGGCGCTGCACCTCGGCCACCTGCGATTTCGTGCACTATGCAAACCCTACCCCGGTGGTGGTGGCCATCGTGGAATTGCCGACCGGCGTGGTGCTCGCTCGCGGCCGAGGGTGGCCAGAGAAGGTGTTCGCGCCCATCAGCGGATTTCTCGAGGAGGGCGAAGACCCTCGGGAGGCGGTGGTGCGCGAGATCTCCGAAGAGCTCGGTCTCGCCGCGCGCGTCGTCTCGCTGGTGGGGGTGTACCCCTTCGCCGCACAGAACCAGGTCCTCATCGCCTACCACGCCGTCCCCATCGACGGGGCGGACGGCGAGATCGTGAAGGGCGACGAGCTCGAGGAGGTGAAGGTCATCCCGGTGGCGCGTCTCAGGGGCTGGCCCTTCGCCACCGGGCTCGCCATTCTCGACTGGCTCGCGCGCCGCAACGCCTGAAGCAGGCTCATTGGCATTTTCCACGACCGCACGTTCGGCGTTCCGCCCAACGGCCCGCGGGCTCGCCGGCCAATGGCGGGGATGGGCGCAGCGCGCAGATGGCTATGGGTCGCCGTCGTATCGCTCGGATGCGCGGCGCATCGGGGAAAGGAGCCCGCCGTTGCCACCACGCCGGCGCCGCCCGCGGCACAAACCGACGCCACGCTGCAAACCTTCCTGAGCCAGCCCCACGCCACCCTGCTCACCAACGTGTTGCACGACCTGGCGCAGGCCTACGTGACGCAGCCGCTCCAGCCGCTGCCCGAGCGGCGCTTCGAGGTGCTGCTCTCGGTGCTCGCCGGCGCGACGCCCGAGGAACGCGCGGCAGCCCTATCGGTACTGGGCAGGATGCGCCACTGGCATCGGGCGATGGCGTACACGTTCTGGCCGGAGGGACCGGGCGCGGTCGAGATCGAGCTCTCGCCTGGGGAGCAAGAGGCGTTGGTGGCCGCGTTCACCTCGGGCACCCGGGCGGAGACGACCGCGCTCTACCAGCAGATCGCGCCCCAGGTGCACAGCGCGCTTTCCCCTTGGGTACTGCGCCTGGAGGGGCTCGCCTCGAGCGGCCGTTGCCCGGTGCTTCCACTGCGAACGTGGGAGAGCCTCGTGGAGGTCCACACGCCGGACCGGTGGGATACGCCGCCCCCCTCGAAGCCCGTGCCGTGCACGCCAACGGGCGAAGAGGCCGAGCGCATCGACGCCTGGCACTACCGTAGCCACGAGGCTCTCTTCGCGGACCTGGACCAAGGCCGCGTGGCCCTCGAAGACGCCCTGCCTCACGTGCTCGCGTCGCACGGGGTGCAGGGCCAGGCGCGGTGGCCCGCCGAAGCCATCCGTCGCGTGGTACACCGCGTGCGCGCGCTCCCGGCGGAGCGGCGTGCGGTGGCCATCCTGTGGGTACCGGCGATGGCCGAGCGGGTGGAGCCGACCCCGGCGCTATTCGAAGAGCTGCTTCAGCTCACCCGCGAGATGCCGGTGGGCTCACGCGGCGCGCTCCTCGGCTACCTCCACGAGCACACCTCCGAAGCCGATCGAGGAGAGCTGACGCGCCTTGGACGGCAGGATATCTTGCCCGAGGCCGAGGGGCTAGCGCTCTCGCCCGAGCTCTCGGCCGAGAACGCGCTGCGCATCCTGGGGCGCACGTGGCGCCCGCCACAGCGCTACAGCAGGCGCCCCGCGCCGCTGGTGGCGCACCTGGCGCCGTACGACTTCGAGCTCGACAGACCGACGCTCACGAGCGTCCTCTGGCCCGACGAGAAGCACCTCGAACCGGCGCTGCTCGATGCGTGTACCGAGGCCTCGAAGGCCAGCGCCACTGGCACGTTGGACCCGACGCTGCAGAATGCATGCAGCTCGGCGGTCTTCCTCGCGCGCGAACGGGTGAACGACCTCGAGAAGCACATGGCGCAGGCCCGCGGCATGTACCTTCTGCAGCTGGCCGGCAGCGTGCTCTCCGCAGGGCGGCCCGTTCCGCAAGCGATTCGCGATGCGTTGGCCGAAGACCCCATGACCCGCGCGCCCCTCTTCGCGTTGCTGAAGTCGCGGCACGCCTCGGCGGCGCTCTTCCCGCCACGCTTCGCCACGGAGCAAGCCATGCTGGAGAGCATCGTCGTCCGCGAGGTGTCGCTGGCCCTCGGTGGGCCGCCCGACGCCCTCGAGCGCATCGAGGTGCGCGGCGCCGAGCCCCGCGGCCGCATCGAAGTACGTTTCCGCGTGAACGCCCCCCGCCCCGGCGCCGAGCGCGACTGGATGCGCGGCTTCGTGAGCTACGAGCACCGCGATCTCCGGGCTTCCCGCGAGGCGGTCTTCGTGACCCAGTATGGCGCTACGCTGCCGCGCCGATGAGGGCGTGCTGCGCGAGAGGCGCACCCGCGTCGCCGAGCGTACGACGACACGAAGCGCGGGCAGCTCGAGCGTCGGTCCGTTCGCTGAGTCTCATGAATAGGGCGGAGCACACGACCCGGCGACCGCAGCCGGAGCTCCTGGTCAAGCCCCACCAGGCAACGTTCTTCGCCAACGCAGATGTCGGCTACCGCGTCATCTACCGAGTGAGCTGATCGTCCGCGGTACTACCGCGCCCAGAGGCCACTCAGCTCGAGGGCGAGAGCCTCGAACGGTGGAGCGTGGACCACGGCATCGCCACTGTGCACGGCGGCCAAGGCGAACCGTGCCTCGTGGCCCTCGTGCTCGTCGAGAACGAACACCTCGAGGGTCTCGTTGTCCGGGTTCACCAACCACACGTGCCCAACCCGCTCGCGCGCATACACACGAAGCTTCGCCCCCCCGATCCAAGCGTTCGGTGGAGGGCGAGAGCACCTCGCAGACACAGTCCGGTGCGAGCTCCACGAAGGCAGCGTCGGGCAGCTCGGGCATCCGACTGCGGCGCCAGCCTGCGAGGTCGGGAACCAGAACGTCGGCGTCGAGGTGAACCTCCGGCTCGTCGAGGATGATCCATCCGCCCGGGCCGCCGCGCCCTCGGTCGAACGGCCCCACGAGAGAGGCGCCCAGGTCGGACGCGGCGCGCGCATGCCGAAGCCGCGGTCGGGGGTGCGCGTGAAGCTCGCCAGCGACGATCTGCCCCACTACATTGGGGGGCAGCGCACAGAGGTCGGCGTAGGTGGGGAGCCTGGATGCGGCCGCGGTCACCCCTTCAGCGTAGGACACTGGGCCCGAACCACCAAGTGCTCCCGAGCACCCGGGATGCGCGCGATCTTCGGCAAGCGGCACGGCCTCAGGCGAGCGCGAACTGCACCAGGTCCCAGAGATTGCCGTAGAGGTCCTGGAATACGGCGACGGTGCCGTAGGGCTCGGTCTTGGGCGGGCGCACGAAGGTGACGCCCTTGTCGCAGAGTGCGCGGTAATCGCGCGCGAAGTCGTCGGTGCTCAGAAAGAGGAACACGCGGCCGCCGGTCTGGTTTCCGATGCGGCTCCGCTGCGCGTCGCCCACGCCCTTGGCGAGGAGCAAGCTGCACCCACTCGACCCGGGTGGCGCCACGATCACCCAGCGTTTGGTATCCGACTGCGGTGTATCTTGCACCAATCGGAAGCCGAGCTTCTCGGTGTAGAAGGCGATGGCCTCGTCGTAGTCGTCGACGACCAGCGCGATGTGGGCGAGCTCTTGGCGCATGCCGCTACGCTACCCCAGGGGAGCGCATTGACAGAAGCGCGAGCAACCGCGAAGGTTCCGCACATGGTCCGCTGGTCTGCCGTCTTCGCCATCGCGCTCGTTGCCCTCGCCTGCGGCCCCACCGAGCCGGGCGCGCTGTGTCGCGCTCGGCCGCCGTTCACGCCCGCCACCGAGGCCAACGCCGTCCCGGTGTTGCTCCGCTTCGACAATCAAATGGGCCCGCGGTTCCGCGCGGAGAGCCTGTGCATCACCATCGACGATCAGAACATTCCGTTCACGGGCCCGCAGGAGGAAGAGGCGATGCGGGCCTTCGAGCACCACAAGCTGCTCGAGGTTCGCGCGCCGCTGCGGGCCGGGGTGCCGCACACCGTGCACGTGGTCGCGACGTTTCACGGGGTGGGCGCGGACGTCAGCACCTATACGTTCACCCTCCAATCGGAGCACCGGCTCGAGGGCGAAGGGTTTCGGCCCGGCGTGCTGCGCTGCAACTTCATCGAGCTGCCGGAGCATGATCTGGAGCGACGCCCCGCGGTGAAGTGGGTCGACCCGAGCGTGCCGGCGCAGTAGAAGGCTAGATCGTCGGAGGCTCGGCCAGCGGGGCGATGGGGTGCGCAGCCAGGGCCTGGGTTCGGTTGTCGTAGACGCGCGCCGAGACGCCGAGGAGGCTCATGGCGAGGGTCGCCATCGAGGCGCCCATGCGCACCAACGTGGGTGCCTGCGGCGAGACGATGAGCCCCACGTGGTTGATGCGGTCGCGCCCCACCGCGGCGGCCCACTTGTTCATGCGGGTGCGGGCGGCGGTCTCGTAGCCGAGCGCGGCGCCCCAGTCGTGAAAGAAGTAGAACGACTTTCCTGGGTAGCGGGCATCCATCGCGCGATACACGTGGGTGGCCAGCCACTCCGCGGACGACACCGTGAGGCGCGTACCGAGGCGCATCACGACGAACAAGCCCGGCGGGTCCGTGAACCACACGTCGAGCGAGCCATCGGGGGCGCTGCCATGAGGGGTCGTCCCAAAGCCCTGAGACATCGCACCAGGCGACGCTGCTTCCATCCGGGTGTCAAGCCCGAGGTCGCCGTCAGTCCGCGCCAGCGTCGGAAGTGTGTGGTAAACACCCTGCCCATGAAGGGGACGCGATGGTGGGCACGGGCGGTTGTGGCCACCTGCGTGCTTGCGTGCGCATGCGACCCCGAACCGCAGACGCCGACGTCTGCGCGAGCCGACCTGCCGCCGCTACCACCACGTCCGAAGCCCCCCATCGACGTGAAGCCGGACATGGGCCCCGTCCGCGAGCGCCTCCGGGGCTGCTACCAGCGCGCGCTCAACATCGACTCCGACGCGGAGGGGCGCGTGGTCATTCACGTGGAGGTCGCACCGGACGGCACCGTCGTTTCAGCCGAGCCTCGGGACCGGAGCGGCAACCTGAGCGACGCGGTCGTCGCGTGTCTGGCGCGGGCCTTTCGGCCGGTTCGGGTCGAGCCGCCCGGCGCCCCCACCTGGTTCGACGCGCCGGTCACGTTCCGCAAGGCCAACTAGTCACGCGGCTCTGGCCCGCGGCATCGGGAATGCCGGTGTGGTAGGAGGCGTTCGTGGTGCGCGTGCCCCGCTACATTCTTCTTCTGGCTCTGCTCTGCCTCGGCTTTCGCGCGACGCCGAACCACGTGCAGACGGAGACGAAGCTGTGGCTCTGGGCCTGGGAGCGACGCGAAGACCTGCGGTTTCTCGAACGCGCGACGGGGACCGACGTCGGCGTGGCGTTCCTGGCGCGCACGGTTTCGCTGGGCCCGCGCGGTCTCACGGTCGTGCCGCGACGGCAGCCCCTGCTCTTGCCGGAGGGCATGGCGCCCAAGGCGGTGGTGCGGCTCACCCTGCCGGAAGGCTATCTCGCGGGCCGCGAGCCGCTCACGACGTCGGAGATGACAGAGCTGGTGGGCGCCATTGTCGCGCCGCTGGGCGAGGCCCCCACCGCCGGCCTCCAGCTCGACTTCGATGCGCGGGCCTCGGAGGAGACCTTTCGCAAGGAGCTCCTGCGAGCGATTCACGCGGAGCTGCGCGTCCGGTACCTCGAGGTTCCCTTCGGGACCACCGCGCTGGCCGCTAGATGCATGCATGATGCACAGAACTCCGATCCTGCCGAGGGCGAGGTCGTCCCCATGCTCTTCTCGCTGGGCCCCGACGCCGTGAACGTGCGGCTCGGGCTCCAGGCCTGGGGCGACTTCCCTGCAGCGCGGTGCCGCGATGCCATCGGCATCATGGTCGGCGACGCGGTTCCGGATTTTGCCCGAGGCCGCACCGTGTACGCCTTCTCCCGCGGGCCGTGGACCGCGGCCTCCTTCGAAACCGTTCGTCGTGCCACCTCGCCTTCGCCTCCCTGAGCTTCCCATGCCCACCTTCTCGCTTCTTCGCCTTCGTACCGCTGCCGCCGCCGGCGCGCTCCTCGCCCTCGCCATGGCGCATCCGAGCCCGCACGCGGCCGAAGCATGCTCCAGCTCCAGCGAGCGCGTGGCCGAGACCACCAAGCACCCGGACCTGCCGGTGGATCGCTACCTCTCGGGGCGGCTCGGGCTCCTGCGGCCGACCTTCGCACGATCGTACCTGGTGGTGGCCCATCGCTATCTCTCGGGCGGCGTCCTATCGGCGGAGGCCCGGGCAGCGGCGGCACAGCTGGTGGCAGGGCGTCTCAACACCGTGGAGGCGGCGCAGATCACCCAGGTTCCGCCCGAGGACCTCGACGCCATGCCGCTCTGGGAGAAAGAGCGCACCCGGGTGCTGGGCGCCAAGGGCGCGACGGTAAACGCCTCGGTGTACCGAAACTATGCATTCTACACCAGTTGTGGGTCCGACGCATTTCGCACCGCGGCCGACACCCTCAAGGCCCGCGAGAAAACGTACACACGGCCGGAGCTCGAACGCTGGGTGCAAGCGCAAGACGCAGTCTTTCAGGTATGCGACAAGCCGGCTTCACCGGCGCCCGCGGCGCTTGCGGCCAGCGATTCCAAGCTGGCACGGGCCGACCGCGACTATCAAATGGCCGCTGCGGCGCTCTACGCCGATCACTTCTCCGACGCTGAGCAGCGTTTCCGCGCCATCGGCAAGGACAAGACCTCGCCCTGGCAGCGCATGGCCCGGTACCTGGTGGTGCGGGTCTTGGCCCGAAAGGCCACGCTCTCGCTCCCCGACGGCATCGACAAGGTAGGCCTTCGCGCGGCGCTCAAGGAAGCGGACGCACTGTTGGCCGACGCCGACATGGCCCCCATGCACCCGGCGCTGGGGCGCTACCGCAGCTGGCTCCGGTCGAAGGTCGATGGCAGTGGAGCGCTGGCCGACACCGTGGCCGAGCTGGGCAAGCCCGACCAGGGCGCACGCTTCGGCCAGACACTTGCAGATTACACGCTACTCGTCGATAGCGACGAGAAGGTCCTGGACGCACCCAAGGACGAGCTCACGCGCTGGGTGGCGAGCATGCAGGGCAAGGGGACCTTCGACGACGCCCTCACGCAGTACACGAAGACGCAGGCGGTGCCCTGGCTGGTGGCCACGCTGGTGCGCGCCGAGAACGTTCGCGACACGCGCCTGGAGCCGGTGCTCGCAGCGGCCCTCGCGCTACCACAAGCCTCGCCGGCCTTCGAGACCGCGCGGTTTCACTTCCTGCGCATCTCGCTGGGGCGCGGGGTGCCCAAGGCTTCGCTCGCGAGCGCGGTGGAGGGCACGCTGACGCAGCTGCCCAAGGACGTGGGCCCATCGACCCGCAACGCCTTCGAGCTCCTGGCGGCCCGCGTTTCCCCGACCTTCGAGGGCTTTCTCAAGCACGCGGTGATGACGCCGGCGGGCGAGTCCACCGACGATGGACCGGTGGTGTTCGACGCCAAAGCCAAGGCCGCCCTGCCTCCCTCGGCGACGGACATCCTCGGCGCCGACGTGCCGCTCGCCAACTGGGTCGCGGCCTGTGAATCCAAGGTGCTCCCGGACGCGGTGCGGGCGCACGTGGCCGATGCCGCCTGGGTGCGGGCCATGCTGCTGGGCGACGAGAAGCTCGCCAAGCGCGCAGGTGCCGTGGCCGGCAAGCTCAACACCAAGCTCAAGCCGTACATCGAGCGTGTGGAAAGCGCGGCGTCGGCGGACGAGCGGCGGCTGGGCCTTTTGCATGCGCTCCTCAAGGTGCCGACACTGGGTCCGGCGGCCGATGCCTGGGGTGTGGGTCCCGACGGCGAGGCGCCCATCGATACCAGCTACGGCGGTTACCTGTGGTGCGCCCCATCCAAGGAGAAGCGCGAGCCCTCCATCATGGGCAGCGCCGCAGACCGCGCGGCCGCCGCCAAAGAGAATAAGGCGCTCGCGTCGCTCGGCGCTGGGCCCACCTGGGTCGCCAACGAGGCGGCGCGACTCGCCAAGGCCCTCAAGAGCGACGCCCGGACTCCCGAGACCCTGCACCTGGCGGTGCGCGCGACCCGCTACGGCTGCACCGACGACCGCACGCGCGCCGCGTCCAAGGCCGCATTCCAGGCGTTGCATGCACAATACCCACAAAGTGACTGGGCCAAGAAGACGCCGTACTACTACTGACGGCTCAGGGCAGGTCGACGCGCTGAATGTCGGCGACCGCGACCACTTCGCCCAAACAGGTGCCCGATGCGCTGTCGGTCGCCACGAAGCGGTGGCCCGCGTAGGTAGGCTGAACGTCGAAGGCTCGTGGCTCGATGCGCCGCATCGGTCGCGACACGCCCTGCTCGTCCAGCCACGCGATGCTCACCGGCCGACCGCCACGGTTGTAGATCACCAGCGCAGTGGACACTCCCGCTGCCGGCGATGACCCACGCGAGCACGCTCCGACGGCCGCCGAGGCGCGCGGTTGCGGCGCGCCCCACGTCTGTTTCATGAGCGCGAACCCCGGCGCATCGAAGCCTTCGAGCTGCTCACGCACGAACGGGAAGTAGTCGTTCATTCCCAGGTACGCCTCGGTCGTCTCGGCGAAGTACTCCCGCGGGTTGGTGAGCGCGTAGGCGCGCTCGCTACCATTCGTGCCGACGCGCGCCACCCCGGCGTATCGTCCGCTCGCCGTCGCGCTGTCGTACGCCGCCTGCACCGCCGGGCTCGCGTTGCCCAGCGCCAGCGCATCGTAGGCGTGCGCCAGCTCGTGGAGTAACGCTTGCGGCTGGGCGCCAGCCGTCACGCGCAGAAACTCCGCCGTGTTGCTGATCTCGATGCCGTGCTCCTTCTCGACATCGTAGCCATGGGCCGCGAGCCAGGCCGCCGACTGATGGAACTCCGCAGGGCCCCGCGGCCGCGGATCCGTCGACGACCACTCGACCCAGAGGCGCACCGGCTCGAGCACCTTCATGGCGGCCGGTCCGAAGCGTCGCCGTGCGTCCCCGAGTCGGTCGTCGAGGCGCGCCAGCACCGCGCTGCTTTCGCTCCCATGGGCGAGCACGGCGTGGCTCACCCGCACGCGCAAGCCCTGGATCGTGAACGAACGGTACCCTGCCTTCTCGGCTTCGGTGCCGCCGTCGATGGCCCGGATGGGCGCTGAAGCCACCGGCGACGGCGGGATACGTTGCGTCTCGCACGCGGTCGTGAGCAGCGAGACCACCAGGGCGAAGCGGGGTGTGAAGAGTCGCACGGCGCTCATGGTCGCATGACCTGGGAAGAGGGTCGACCTCCCGAGCGTTCGAAGGCGGGCCCCATGTCGCGAGTCTTGCTCCGGTACCTCGCGCGCATCACTCGCGCGCTCTTGCGGCGTTCGGTCCTGGTGGCCTACCTGGTCGGGCTCGCCGCCGTGAGCATCCTCGTGCCCTCGTGCGCGATGCCGCATCGTTTCGTACGCGGACACTGCGTGCAGCACGAACACTCGACCTACTACTGCGGCAAGTGCGGCGAGACCCACGCGCGGGATCGCTGCATCGTCGACGGGGCAGTGTTCGAGAGCTGCCATCGCCTCGACGTGTACCCGTTTCACGACACGTTCGTCGTCGAGTACTTCTCGGACGTCCCGCGCCGCGAAGTGCGAAGCCTGAGCACCGGCGCCGAGCTCGAGCACCCGCCGCGGTCCGCAGTGCTCCGCGGCGCGTCCGCTCCCCTCTGGATCCTCAGCGTCCTCTCCGCGATGGTGGCGACGAGCCTTGCGGTGGCGTTGCGCTTCCTGCGCAGGCGACCCCTCGTACGACGTGTGGTCGTCGGCTCGTTCGCTGCGTCCGCGCTCCTGCTCGTCGCTCACATCGTCGAGAATCTCGCGTGAGGCTCAGGGACTGGGAAAATCGAAGGCCACGTCATCGAGACCGAGGCCGTAGGCGTCGTTCACATCGACGATCTCGATGCGCACGACGTCGGCCTCCGTCGTATCCACCGGGACCGGTATTGAATAGCTCCCCTTGCCGACGACGTCCTTGGTCACATTGCTGCCGTCCTTCTTCACCAGACGCAGGGTGGCGACCTTTTGCGAGGCGTTCACGCCGACCAGCGTGAACGAAGGGTTCTTCACCGGCTTCGCGAAGTCGATGAAGAGCGACGCGCTCGGCCCATTCGCGCACGAGTAGTAGGTCCACAGGTAGTTGGGCTGCGACGCTGCAACCCCGGCAGACGACGTGGCCGAGATGGCACAACCCGGATCCGTCGAGAAGGTGGCCCACTGCGCGTACTGGTCGGCGATCGCTGCACCGGAGGCCAGTTCATCGAAATGGAGCGCCTTCCGCGTGTACGTCGTGACGGGGCCCGCAGCACCATCGCCGCCGGCATCCACCGATGCGCCGCCGCTGCTGGACGAAGAAGACGAACCGCCGGACGAGGAAGACGAGGAACCGCCGGATGACGACGCGGCTTGCTCTCCGCTGCTGCAGGCAACCACGGACGCGAGACCTGTCACCACGAGCAGCGAGCGGAGTACGAGCATGGCCCCTGATACGCCGGCCCACCGGGCTCCCTTCCCCGGCGAAACAAGCTACCCTGTGACGTGCCCAACGACGACTGGTTGACCCGCGCGCGCGAACACTGGACCTGGCGAGGCTCGCGCCTCCAGAGCGACGGGAGTGGCTCCAAGCGACCAGACTTTGCGCTCGAGCCGGGCCCAGGTCAAGAATCGGTGTGGGACTATCCGCGCCCACCGGCTCTCGTGGCCGACGCGCGCGAGGTGCTGGTGCGCCGCGGCGGCGTCGAGATCGCCCGCTCGCGTGCGACCGTCCGCGTGCTCGAGACCTCGCACCCGCCGACCTTCTACATCCCCCGCGCCGACGTGCGCGCCGATCAGCTGGTGAGAGCCGCGGGCCAATCGTTCTGCGAATGGAAGGGTCCGTGCTCGTACTACGACGTCGCCGGCCTCGCGCGCGCCGGCTGGTCCTACGAAGCGCCGTTCCCCGAAGCGGAGGTGATCCGCGGCCATCTCGCATTCTACGCGACCGAGCTCGAGTGCTTCGTCGACGGCGAGCGCGTTCGCCCCCAGGCCGGCGGCTTCTACGCCGGCTGGATCACCAGCGAGCTCATCGGCCCCTTCAAAGGCGACCTCGGCACGAGCGGCTGGTAGCCGTGAGCGGCGCGCGCTGCTCTAGAAATGCTCATAGACGATGCGCGATCTCGGCCGGGCGCGCAGATTGACGACGGAGCGGCCTTGCAGAACGAGGCAACCAAGGGCTGGAGAACGAGGTGCCGGGTGGATCAGTTTCCGAGCGGCGAAGTGGATCAGTTTCCGAGCGGCGAAGTGGATCAGTTTCCGAGCGGCCAGAGCACGCAGCGAGCACGTCCTGCTGGAACGTAGGTCAACCGGGCTCCGCATCCCGTCTCTCTCAGGAGAGCAAGGGATTCGTAACCGCGAGCGAGGGCCCGCAGGCCCGAGCGCAGGTCTGAATCCTTGCTCGCCGCGCCCGGGCGAGCGCAGCGAGCACGTAGCGGAGAGCAAGGGATTCGAACCCTTGGTGAGCTTGCACCCACACCTGATTTCGAATCAGGCTCCTTCGGCCACTCGGACAGCTCTCCACCCGCGAAACTCGTCGAATCGGGGCGCGTTGTCAAGGGGTTGCGAGGCCCGGCCGCGGTTTGCCGGCGGCGCGGCTTTGGGCTACGCACGGGCATGGCCCCGCATGGAAATATGCCTTCTGCCCCTGCGGTTCCCGTGGCCGACGCCGCGAATCGTTATTTTCGTCGGGGCGGCCGCTCGGTGCGCGGCCGGCTTCTCCCGAGCGCCCTCCTCTTCGGCACCCTGCTGGGCGCCCCGACGGTGCTCGTGGTGCTGGCCGGCCTCTTCGGCGCCATCGACGGCCTGGAGATCCTCGCGGTCCTCTGCGCAGCGCTGGCCGCGCTTTGCTTCTTCGGTAGCGTAGTCGCCGCCTGGGCGCTCATCTTCGTCACCACCTCCAAGCTCGACAAGGCCGACTTCGCGCTGTTCCAGGGGAACCGCGGCTTGGCCATGGAGAACGCCCAGTGGGTGCTGGCCTGGATGTTCCGCTCCGACAAGCGCATGCGTGCATTTTACATCCTTGCCCAGGTCGCCGAGCAGAATGGCGACTTCGCCGAAGCGGCGGCGGTCTTCGCCGCGGCGCAGGCCAGCACCCCGCTCATGGCCGCGAGCCGCCACGAGACCCGCGCCCGCGCGCTCATCACCGGGCACCTGGCGCTCTGCCTGGCGGCCGCCGGCGATCTTGCCGGAGCCCGCTTTCAGCTCCAGCGCTGTCACGCGGCCCTCGCCGACGTCGGCAAGGGCGGAGGCTTCTTCTCGCTCCTGAACGACGACGCGCACTTCGGAGCAGCCGGCCTGAACTCGTCGCTGGCCCTCCTCGAGCCGCGCCGCGATCCTCGAGCCCTGGCCGCCCTCGCCGGCGCGCTCCTGGCGTTTCGCGAAGGCAACCACTACGCGGCGCTGGATCTGGTGACCCGGGAAGGAAGCACCTTCGCCTACGGCCTCGCGCCGCAGGAACGGGCGCTGTTGGCGCGCATCGAGCGCGAGAGCTCGCTCCGCATGCAGGCCCAGGACGTGCACCGAACGCCCGCCCGCATCGCCGAGCCGACGGCGCCCGACGATCCCGCAGAGGCCTGGGCCGACGCGGTCTTCGAACCGGGCCGGCGAATGGCGCTTCGCTGAGCCCTCAGTTCGCCGGGAGCGCAGGCGGCGTGATGGCGGTGCCCGGTCGCCCCATCGCTTGCTCGGTTTCGCCCTGACGGATGACCCGCGGATCGGAGGTCACCTCGGTGATCTCGTACACGATCTCGATGGACACGTTGGCCTTCTCGCGCGTGCGCATGCCTAGGTCGAAGCCGGTGATGCCCGCCGACACCGCAGGCACGAAGTTCTTCAGGAGAGGGTCGGTCTCGCCCTGCCGGTTCTGCGAGTTGAAGGTGCGGTTGTAGAGCGCCGGCCCGGCGGTGGGGTCGTTCTCGTTGCCCACCGAAGGCGGCGGCAGCTTGGCGAGCGCCTGCACGGTCCCGAGATCGCGTGCGAGCTCCACGAAGTCGTCGGGCGTGACGTTGCCGACCACGCGCCCCTTCGGCGGAACTTTCACGAAGCGATCGACGCCGCTGAGGTTCACCACCGTCTCTTCTTCGGTGACCATCGGGCGGCCGGGATCGTAGCGGACGAACTCGTTCCACGGATCCATCAGGAGCTCCACGATGTGCTCCTTGTCGTCGATGTTGGTGATCGTGTAGCGCGCGTTGATGCGCACGTCGCCGGCTTTGAGGAACGGCGTTCGCGGATACGGAGCCATGGGGCCGAGGCCCTTCTTCTCGTCGGCGGTGCCCCTGCGCATCGGGAAGGCCACCGGCGCTTGCACCTGGAAGGTCGCGTCCTCGCCTTCACCGATGGGCGTGAGCGCTTCGGTCATGCTGAGCACCACCGGCGGGTTCACCAGCGTGTAGTCGGAGTTGGCGCAGGCGCCTCCACCGAGCATCGATCCGAGCGCGCCGAGGGCGAGAAGCAACTTGGCCGGAGCAAACCGATTCCGCATGGTCTCATCTTACCTTTGTCTTCGGAAAATGCCCTTGCTACCGTCTCATTCGTGACACCCCTCATCGACGCGCGTGGCGTGCGGACCGAAGGCAGCTCGGGCACTGGGGTCACGGTGGCGTCGACACCCACCGCGCGGCACGTTGTGTTCCTCGCTGCGCCCGATGCGTTCTTCCAGGTGGCGGCAGGCTTGGCTCCGCTGGCCGCCGGCACGCTCTCGGTATGCGGACGCTCGCCCGCGGCCGCCATCGAGAGTCGCGCCATGGCTGTCGCACCTCTGGATCCGGTGCTGATGCCCAGTGTCACCCCGGCCGAATACGTGCGCTGGTCGGCGGAGCTGGCTGGTTCGGAGAGGGTCGACGCCAACGCAACCGACGCGCTCCAGCGTCTGCAGCTCGCACCGGTGGCGCGCACGCCCATGAGCAAGCTGAGCGTGCCCACGCGCCGCGGGGTGGTGGTGGCGGCGGCCCTCGCAACCGGCGCCGAAGCCATCTTCCTGGAGAACCCGTTCTCCGGCCTCTCCGAGACCGACGCGCGCGATCTCGCACGGGTGCTCTCGAAGGCCCTCGACCCCGTGGCCTGGGCGCTCTTCGTACCGCGTCTGGCCCTCGGGTGGCACATCACCACCCACGCCGACGAGGCGATCCTCTTCCACGGCGAGCGGGTGGTGGCGCAGGGAGCGGCAGAAGAAGTGGCGGTCCGCGAAGGCAGCTACTCGATTCGTACGCTGGGCGCCGGCGATCGCTTCTCGCGGCGTCTCGAAGAGGCCGGGGCAACGGCACGGTTTCTGGAAGGCGGCGGCGATCTGGCACCGGCAGCGATGCTGGTGGAGCTGGGCGAAGAGCTCACCGCCCTCGACGTGTTCCGCCTGGCCGAGGAAGAGGGCGAAGTGATCCTCGAGCTCCGCCCCCTTTCCGACGCACTGCGCTGAAGCCTTGCAGTAGAATGGGGGGCGTATGAGCAAGAACGAAGACGAGCTCGCCAAAGAGGCGAACCACAGCGTGGCCCCGCCTCCCCCGAGCATCGCCGCGCCCGCTACCCTGGCCCGGAAATCCATGGAGCCGAGCCGCGTGGGCGCCTATTCGGCCCTGGGTGCCGTCACCACGGTGGTGCCTCTGCCGTGGCTTCCGGACGTAGGCCTCCGAAGGGTCCGCGGGGCGTTGGCGCACGATCTCGCTGCCCGGCACGGCCTCTCGCTCACCGCCGATGCGCGCGATATCCTGGCGGAGCCCTGGACCTCGATGTTCCCGCGCGGCATGCTGGCGCAAGCGGTGCGCTTCGTGGGCGCGCGGCTCATCTCGCGGGTCGGTCCCCTGGGGTGGGTGTCACCGGTGCGCGCCGGTATCTCGACCTTCGTGCTCGGTCACCTGTTCGAGCGATACCTGGAAACTGCACGTACCGACCGATCCATCCGTCTCGATGCGGAAGAGGCGCGGCGCGTGCGCAAGGCCATGGACAAGTCGCTGGTGCTGCTCTTCACCCAGGAGACCTCGTCGCCCTGGAAGAACATGCCGCAGCCGCCGGAAGACCTGCGCAACGCCAGCACACAGCTCATGGACGGCCTGGTGCTTTCGGCGGCCAGCCTGCCGGGATGGGTCATCGAGCGCCTGGAAGCCGCCTTCGACGAGGCGCTCTCGACCGTTCGCGCATGAGCGATCCGCGGAAGGATCTGGCCCGCGCACGGGTGGTGGTGGTCAAGATCGGCTCGAAGACCCTGGCCGGCAGCGACCGCATCTACGAGACGCTGGCCCAGGACCTGAAGGTCGCGCGCGACCGCGGGGTCCGTGTGGTCATCGTCTCCAGCGGCGCCATCGCCTTGGGCGTGAAGAAGCTCGGCTATCGCGGTCGGCCGAAGGAGATGGCACGTCTTCAGGCGGCCGCCGCCGCGGGCCAGAGCCTGCTCATGCGCGCCTACGAAGAGGCCTTCTCGGCGCACGGTCTGGTGGTGGCGCAGGTGCTCTTGAGCCACGCGGATCTCGCCGACCGCACCCGCGGTAACAACGCGCGCGCCGCGCTCTCGGCGCTCCTCGACCAGGGCGCCATTCCGATTCTCAACGAGAACGACTCGGTGGCCGTCGACGAGATCAAGTTCGGCGACAACGATCAGCTCTCGTCGATGGTCACGCCGTTGGTGGACGCCACGGCGCTGCTGCTCCTCTCCGACGTCGACGGCTTGCTCGATGCCAAGGGCCGCCGCGTACGCGCGGTGAAGGACATCGCCACCGAAGCCGTGCCGCTGGTGCAGAGCAGCAAGAGCGACGTCGGCACCGGCGGTATGGGGAGCAAGGTCGAAGCCGCACGCCGCGCCACCCTGGCCGGCGCCCACGTGGTCATCGCCGATGCGCGCGTTCCCGGCATCGTCGGCCGCGTGCTGGCGGGCGAAGACGTCGGCACCGTGTTCGTGCCACCGGAGCGCCGGCTCTCGGCCAAGAAGCACTGGATCGCCTTCACCCTGCGGCCCCGTGGAGACTTGGTCCTCGATGCCGGCTGCGTCACCGCCGTGCGCGATCGCGGCAAGAGCGTCCTCACCATCGGCATCCTCGGCGTACGCGGCGCCTTCAACCCCGGCGACTCGGTGCGCCTCCTCGACGCCGCCGGCGCCGAGCTCGGCCGCGGTCTGACTCGCCTCGGCACCCCCGACTGCGCCCGCCTCGCCCACCGCGACGAAGAGAGCACCGTCGCAGTGCACCGCGACGAAATGGTCATCTGGTAGCCGAGGGGGGCGGGGGGGCGCCGATACCTTCCCCCGTCGGGGACTTCGCAGCGTCGTCGCGGGGCCGGCGTCGCACGTGCTCACGGACAGGAGTCCGTTCCGCGCGGTGCTCCCAACGACAGCGCCGCGCTCGGTCTCGACGCCCCTCGCCCCCCTCGGCGCCTCGGGTTTGTCTGCTGTGCGATCCCCTGACGCGGAGCGATCCACCGCCCTCCGCTCCCTTCTGCCGTTCTCGCCCTTCTGCCGTTCTCGCCCTTCTGCCCTTCTGCCCTTCTGCCGTTCTCGCCCAAGCCCCGAACCCGAACCCGAACCATCTGCACCTCGGCCCTTCGACGAGGGCCCGAAGGCCCTACCGGGCCAACCCGGTGAGCAGCGCGTACAGCCGCGCCGCCACCCGAATGCACCGCTCCGCAACCTCGCCATCCACCTCCCCGGCAACCTGCGCAATCTCCAGCGCCGCCGCTACCTCGAGCGCCTCCCCGCGCGCGATCCCGAATACCCGCGCCTTGTCCGCGGGGCTCGTGCGCCCCGATGCTTCCGCGACATTCAAGCACACGCTCTTCGCCGCCCGCATTGCCTGATCCCGCAGCTTCGCATCGCGCAACTTCGCGTCGCGTACGAGGGCGAGCAGCTCGATGGCGACCTGGTAGGCCACGAGACGATGGTGCGGAAGCGGAAGGGCGCGGGGGGCTCG